>ENA-ORXF01000083-ORXF01000083.1-marine-metagenome-genome-assembly--contig:-NODE-83-length-67235-cov-25.013818_pt1 | contig 67235 bp, 57 predicted proteins | sample MGYA00237864_ERZ511476 | MGnify/ENA primary metagenome ERZ511476 (study PRJEB26306, sample SAMN06343908) | marine metagenome | isolation source: coastal waters | place: Atlantic Ocean: West Antarctic...
TGTACTGAAGGCGGGACTTGAACCCGCACGGCCATTACTGACCACTGGATTTTAAGTCCAGCGTGTCTACCAATTCCACCACTTCAGCATTGGTACTGCTTCATAATAGAGCGAAAGACGGGATTTGAACCCGCGACCCCCACCTTGGCAAGGTGATGCTCTACCCCTGAGCTACTTTCGCAGTCATTATTTTTATAGAACTTTTGCTCCTCCTCTTGGACTCGAACCAAGGGCCCTCTGATTAACAGTCAGATGCTCTAACCAACTGAGCTAAGGAGGAGTTTGCTTCACATTTGTGATAAGCGAGTGCAAATATATCTTTTTTTAAAGTATCACCAAATTATTTTATAAATAAAAAACTTTTTTTTTAACCTATATATAGCTTAAAAATAAATATACTTTATGACAAAAATTGTATTTTTGTTATACTATTAAGCTTAATTAAAAGGCACAAAATATTATATGGACAAATTTTCGTTCTTAAACGCAGCACATACTGGCTTTATTGCAGATTTATATGATCAATATCTACAAGATCCAGATGCAGTTGAGCCTAGTTGGAGAAGTTTTTTTCAAGGCTATGACTTAGCTAATGAAAATTACTCTATTAAAGATGACGATGACAAGGAGGTAACTAAAAAAGTACCTGAAGAAGTTAGAAAAGAATTTTTAGTAGTAGACTTAATAAATGGATATAGAACACGTGGGCATTTATTCACAAAGACAAATCCTGTAAGGGATCGTAGAAAATACGAACCTACTTTAGATATTGAGAATTTTGGGCTTTCAAAAAATGATTTGAATAAAACTTTCTCTGCTGGAGAGGTAATAGGATTAGGTAAAAGAACTCTATCAGAAATCATTATACATTTAAAAAGAACCTATTGTGATTCTATAGGTGTGGAGTACATGTATATGCGAACTCCTGATAAGTTAAAATGGTGGCAAAATCGACTGGTTAGTAACGATAACCATCCTAGTTATTCTTTAGATGCAAAAAAATACATCCTTTCAAAGTTAAATCAGGCAGTAACATTTGAGACTTTTTTACAAACTAAATATGTTGGTCAAAAACGGTTTTCTTTAGAAGGTGGTGAAACTTTAATTCCTGGAATTAGTGTTGCTTTAAGAAATGCTTCAGAGAAATACAATATTGAAGAATGTGTACTTGGTATGGCTCATAGGGGTCGTTTAAGTACTCTAGTAAATATCTTCAAAAAACCTGTTCGAGAATTATTTAGTGAGTTTGAAGGAAAAGACTTTGAAGATCAAAATATTGATGGTGATGTGAAATATCATTTAGGGTTAACGCTAAGTAAAACCTTTAGAGATGGTAAAAAGATTAAGATGAACTTAGTCCCCAATCCATCTCATCTAGAAACTGTAGCAGCAGTTGCAGAAGGTATTACAAGAGCTAAAATTGATAGAAAATATAATGGGGATGACAGTAAAATTCTACCAATTATTATTCATGGAGATGCTGCTATTGCGGGCCAAGGTATAGCATATGAAGTTACTCAAATGGCTAAATTAAATGGCTATAAAACTGGAGGAACAATCCATATTGTCGTAAATAATCAAGTTGGTTTTACAACTAATTATTTAGACGCTAGATCAAGTACGTATTGTACAGATGTTGCCAAAGTTACGTTATCTCCTGTTTTACACGTAAATGCAGATGACGCAGAGGCAGTATGTCATGCGATGGAGATGGCACTTGACTTTAGAATGAAATTTAAGTCTGATATTTTTATTGATCTTTTAGGTTACAGAAAATACGGTCATAATGAAGGAGATGAGCCTCGATTTACACAGCCAAAATTATACAAGGCAATTGCAAAACATAGTAATCCTAAAGATATATATGCAGATAAGTTAATAGCTGAAGGAAGTATCGATAAAAATCATTTATCTGAAATTACTTCAGAATTTAAAGGGATGTTAGAGAAAGAATTTGACGAGGCTAAAAAAGTAAAAACTTCCAAGGTTAAAGAATTTATGGAATCTACTTGGAAAGGCTTTATTCGTCAGAAACTTAAAGCAATGTTAGAACCTGTTGATACAAAATATGGTATAAATAACCTCAGAAACATTGCAAAAGTAGTATCTAGAGTTCCTGAAAACGTAAAGTTTGTAAGAAAAGCGGAACGTATTTTACAAGGAAGAGCTAAAATGGCGTTCGAAACTAATCAATTAGATTGGGGAATGGCAGAAAATCTTGCCTATGGAAGTTTAATGGAAGAAGGGTTTAATATTCGTATTTCTGGTCAAGATGTGGAAAGAGGTACCTTTTCTCATAGACATGCTATTTTACGAGATGAGATAACAGAAGAACGAATAAATCTATTAAATAAAAACCCGAAAAGTAAAGGACAAATGACGATTTATAATTCGTTATTATCTGAATATGGTGTTTTAGGTTTTGATTATGGTTACGCCATGGCAAATCCAAATACTTTAACTGTTTGGGAAGCACAATTTGGAGATTTTTCTAACGGTGCTCAAATAATGTTCGATCAATATATTTCTGCTGCAGAAGACAAATGGAAAATGCAAAATGGAATTGTAGTCCTACTTCCTCACGGATATGAAGGTCAAGGTTCCGAACATTCATCTGCAAGAATAGAACGTTATTTACAATTATGTGCAAAAGATAACATGACAGTTGCTAACTGTACTACTCCTGCAAATTTCTATCATTTATTACGTAGACAAATGAAACGTAATTATAGAAAACCTCTAATTGTTTTTACCCCAAAAAGTTTATTGCGTCATCCAAAAGCAGTAAATACTATAGAAGATCTAGCAACTGGCGAATTTCAAGAAGTGATTGATGACACACTAAATCCTAAAAACGTAAAGAAACTTGTTTTCTGTATGGGTAAATTTTATTATGATTTATTGGCTGAACGTGAAATTCTAGAAAGAGAAGATATCGCATTAATAAGAATAGAACAATTATTTCCTTTACATTTAGAAAAATTACAACAAGTAATCGATAGATATCCTAATGTTAAAGAATATGTTTGGGCGCAAGAAGAACCAAGAAATATGGGTGCATGGAGTTTTATGCTAGAACGATTTGATCTAGTAAGGTTAAATGTTCGATCACGAAAGTACTATGCGGTACCTGCAGCTGGTTCGAGTACAAGATTTAAAAAACGTCATAAAGCAGTTATTGATAGTGTATTTAATAATGAGTAATCATATAAATATTAGAAGACACTTTTAATATTAAATTGAAAGAGAAAAATAAGTAATTAAATGCCGATATTTATTCAGCAAAAGTAAAACAAGAAACCATGAGTGTTTTAGAAATGAAAGTTCCTTCTCCGGGAGAATCAATTACAGAAGTAGAAATTGCAACTTGGTTAGTTGAAGATGGAGACTATGTTGAAAAAGATCAACCAATTGCAGAAATAGATTCTGATAAAGCAACACTAGAACTTCCTGCTGAAGAAAGTGGAATTATCACTTTAAAAGCCGAAGAAGGTGATGCTGTTAATGTTGGTGGAGTTGTATGTCTAATAGATACTAGCGCTGCGAAACCAACTGGGGTTGCACCTAATCAAACAGAGGCGCCAATGGAGAAAAAGGTAGATTTAGTTGAAGAAATAACAAAGGTAGCAACATATGCTGCTGGAACAGCATCACCTGCGGCTAATAAAATTCTAATAGAAAAAGGAATAGATACCAGTACTGTAGAAGGGACAGGTAAAGACGGTAGAATTACAAAGGAAGACGCTATAAAGGCAGTTCCTTCTATGGGAAGTACACCTAAAAATGGTTCTCGTGGAACTGAGCGCAAGAAAATGTCTATGTTACGAAGAAAAGTAGCAGAACGATTAGTAGCTGTGAAAAGTGAAACTGCAATGTTAACGACTTTTAACGAAGTTAATATGCAGCCAATATTTGATTTACGCTCTCAGTTCAAAGAAGATTTTAAAATAAAACATGGGGTTGGTTTAGGATTCATGTCTTTCTTTACTTTAGCGGTTGTAAGGGCTTTAAAAATGTATCCTGATGTTAATTCTATGATTGATGGTGATTTTCAAATAAAACATGATTTTCATGATATTTCGATTGCTGTTTCCGGGCCCAAAGGATTAATGGTTCCTGTTATAAGGAACGTTGAGAATTTATCATTTAAAGGAGTAGAGTCTGAAGTTAAGCGTTTAGCAATAAAAGCTAGAGACGGCCAAATAACAATAGATGAAATGACGGGTGGAACTTTTACAATTACTAATGGTGGTGTATTTGGTTCTATGCTGTCAACACCAATCATTAACCCTCCACAGAGTGGTATTTTAGGGATGCACAATATTGTAAACAGACCAATGGCAGTAAATGGTAAAGTTATAATTCAACCAATTATGTATGTGGCATTATCTTATGACCATAGGATTATAGATGGTAGAGAATCTGTTGGTTTTTTAGTTGCTGTAAAAGAAGCATTAGAAAATCCAATAGAATTATTAATGGATAATAATACTATGAAAGCATTAGAAATGTAATCTAAAATTAAGGTTTATATATATTCAAAATCCCAAGCTTTTTGCTTGGGATTTTTTATGAAATAATATTTAATTATTTACCTTGCTTAAAAAAGCACAAATGCCAAAAAACCCTGAATTAGAACTTGCGCTACAATTTATTGATAAAACAGATAGAAATCTTTTTATAACAGGAAAAGCAGGTACAGGAAAAACTACTTTTTTACATCAAATTAAAAATGAGTCTCTAAAAAGAATGGTTATTGTAGCACCGACTGGTGTTGCAGCTATTAACGCTAAAGGAGTGACAATACATTCTTTTTTTCAAATGCCTTTTGGGCCTATTTTACCAAATCAAATTGCAAATACATCTAACCAACAACGTAAATTCTCAAAAACTAAAATTGATATTATAAAATCTTTAGATTTAGTAGTAATTGACGAAATCAGTATGGTTCGTGCAGATTTATTAGATGGAATAGATCAAGTAATGCGACGCTATAAAAACAGAGAAAAAGTATTTGGCGGTGCTCAAGTTTTAATGATTGGCGATCTACAACAATTAGCGCCTGTGGTGAAACCTAATGAATGGAGTTTACTCAAGCAGCATTATAACACTATATATTTTTTTAGCTCAAAAGCTTATCAAGAAGCAAATGTTATTTCTATCGAATTGAAACATATTTATCGTCAGAAAAATGAGGACTTTATTACGGTTTTAAATGAAATTAGAAATGATAATTTATCTATAAAATCTGCAGAAATATTAAATAACCGTTACAATCCTAATTTTTCACCTAGTAAGGATGATGGATATATTACATTAACAACTCATAATAATAGAGCGAATTTAATCAACAATTCTGAGTTAAATAAACTCAAAAATAAAAGCTGCTTTTTTAAGGCGGAGATTTCTGGAAAATTCAATGAAAATGCTTTCCCTAATTCAGAAATATTAGAGCTTAAGCTTGGTGCACAAGTAATGTTTATCAAAAATGATTCTTCGATAGAAAAAAGATTTTTTAACGGAAAAATAGGAGTTATTACAGATATATCTAGAGAAACTGTTACTGTTCAATGCGCAAATGAAATTGATAAAATTGTTACAGAAAAAGAAATATGGGATAATATCAATTATTCTATTAATGAAGAAACTAAAGAAATTAAAGAAGATCTTGTAGGCTCTTTTTCTCAAATCCCTTTGCGCCTAGCCTGGGCTATAACAATTCATAAAAGTCAAGGATTGACATTTGAAAAAGCAATTATAGATGCAGAAGCATCTTTCGCCCACGGACAGACCTATGTAGCACTCAGTAGATGTACCTCATTAGAGGGTTTGGTTCTAAAGACACCAATAACAAGTAGCGCTATTATAAATGACAGCACAGTAAGTGTTTTTAATCAAGGTGTGGAAAAAAATCATCCAGATGAGAAAATTTTAAATGACTCTGAAAAAAAATTTCAACTGAATTTAATTATAGAGTTATTAGATTATCAATCCTTTTTATACCCAATAACTAGACTGATTGATGTTTTCTACAAGAATAAAACAAGTATAAAAGGAGATGTAATTAATCACTTACAAACGATAAAAGACGACGGTATTGTAGCTTTGATGAAAGTTTCTGCAGGCTTTAAAAATCAACTTCTAACAATTTCTGAAAATAATGTTCTCCCAGAAGATAGTTCTATAGTTAAAGAGCGTTTTATAAAAGCTATTGATTATTTTTTAATTCAAACAAAGAATAATATTAAAAAACCTTTAGACTCTATTTCCTTTTCATCGGATAATAAAGCTGTTAAAAAAGATTTTAACAAGCAGTTTGAATCTTTAAATGAGAAGTTAGAAGAAAAATTATTTTTGCTTCAAAAAATGACTGATGGGTTTAGAGTGAATGAATATTTAAAAGTAAGGGCTAAAGCTGTTTTACAAAAAATTGAAGTTACAAAAAAGAAAAAAACTCCATCTAAGAGAGATCCAATTTTAGCTATAAAATTACGTGAACTTAGAGATGTAATTTCTAAATTAGAAAAAATTCCTCATTTTCAAATTTTTACGCAAGAAACATTATACGCATTGTGTGATGCTTTACCAAGAAATGAAAAAGATTTACTAAAAATAACCGGAATGGGTAAAATTCGTGTTACTAAATATGGTAAAGAGATTATAGATGCTATTGAAAGTTATTGCACCGAAAATGGTATTAATAAATTTAATGAGCAGAAAAAAGAAAATAAAAAATCTACAAAACAAATTTCTTTTGAATTATTTAAATCTGGCCTTTCAATAAAAGAAATTGGAAAAGAAAGAAGTTTAACGTTTGGAACTGTAGAAAGTCATTTAGCTAGTTATATTCCTTCAGGTGATTTAGATGTGTTAGAATTAATTCCTGTAAAAAAATATAAAAAAATCTTAAGGTCTATAGAAGAAACTAAATTTAAAAACTTGACAGAGCTTAAAGAAAAAGTAGATAAAAGTTTTTCTTTTATGGAGTTACGTATGGTTTTGATGTCTATGGAAATTTAGTTTACAAAACTATTCTATAAAAATATAATCATAAAAAACCGAGAAAATTCTCGGTTTTTATATGATTTAGTAAAGATTACTTCTGTATTTCTTTTGTGCTTAGGTAAAATTCTTCGTAAGTCTGTAATAAACTCATTAAAGCAGAAATCAAATCTTTCGTTTCTAATAAAACACTAAAATATAATGTTGTGTTTTTGGGACTCGTTTCGTCTGTTCTGATTCTTTCTACTTGTTTTTCAATAGAAGAAGAAACATCATTTAACAAAGCTTGTTTTTCAACTAAAACTGCATCTAATTTATCGAAAGTTCTATTTTGAAACACATCACTTACTTTCTGTAATAAAGTTGTTAGTACATTATCAATTTCTTTTAAATCATTTAATTGAGCTTTTTTAAGGTTTTTATGATTATTGTTAACATGCTTGTAACTTGCTCTAGATATATAACTAATAGATTGTGCTACATCCTGTAAATATCCCAAAACCATAATATAAAATCTACTTGCTTGAACGGATGTTTCGTCCAATGATTTAATAAAATAGAATACCCCATCTTTTAGTCCATCAATTTCATCATTTAATTTACCGACATGTTTGTCTGTCTTGCGTAATTTATTTAAATCATGATTTGCTAAATCATCTACAACATTTGTATATAATTTATTAACGCGAGAAGCTACCTCAGAAATATGATCAGAACTCTCTTCTATTACTCCATTTATAGTAATTAAATCTTCTCTTTCTATATATTCTTGTTTTTTAACTTCTTTTGATTTTTTTCTATGTATTAAAGTATTTCTTCCAATTAATACAGCTACAGCTGCTAATAAAACTGGAATCATAATCACATCCCAACTAATCAAATAAGCTACTAAAGCAGCAGCTAAAAAAGCAGTAATAGCTGTTAAAAACCAACCTCCAATTACATTGATTACACCTGCTACTCTGTATACAGCGCTCTCTCTGCCCCAAGCTCTATCTGCGAGTGAAGTCCCCATCGCTACCATAAAAGTAACATAGGTCGTAGATAAAGGTAATTTCATAGAAGTTGCAATCGATATTAAAATTCCAGCAACAATTAAATTTACCGATGCTCTCACTAAATCGAAAGCGGGTAACTCATACGTTTTATCTTTAGGTAAAGATATTATAGGTTTTTGAAACTTAGAATCTACAAATGCTAACGTTTTTTCTGGAACTACATAACTAATTCCTTTATTAATAAACATTGCGAACCTTACTACTACTCTAGATAAAGGGTTTGGTTGAAATTTCTCGTGCCCTTCACCTTGTCTAGATAAATCAATTCCAGTTTTTATTACATTCTGTGCTTTGCTTGATGTCCATAGTGTTATAACCATAATTGCACCGGCCAGTAATAATAACCATACATTAGAAGGTACTTTTTTAGCTAATATACCCATTGAAAATGAATCAGCTGCAACTCCAGATACTTCCCATGCTTGGTAAGAATTCCAAGCAGCTATTGGTACACCAACAAAATTAACTAAATCATTCCCAGAGAATGCCATTGCAAGAGAAAACGTACCTACTCCAATAATTAATTTTAAAATATTTACTTTAAATGCTTTTATTAATATTTGAGATATTATTGACCAAATGATAAAACTCCCTGCGATTATTCCCAATGTATTGCCTTCAATTAAAAACTTTACATCTTTATAAAAAGGAGTTCCTTTCATTCCTTTAATAATTATAAAATAAGTAATAGCAGTTATTGCAAACCCTCCGAACAAAGCATTAATATATGTAGCTCTTTTTTCAAAATTAAATGAATATATTACTCGTGAAATAAACTGTACAATAGCTCCTACAGAAAATGCAACTACAACAGATAGTAAAATTCCATTAATAATTTGAATCGCTTTTTCATGGTTTATATACTTCCATATATCAGAAAGTGACTGAGAGTCATTTGCAGATATTTTAATTAATGAAATACAAACCGCTGCACCTAATAATTCAAATACAATAGATACAGTTGTTGATGTTGGCATGCCTAATGAGTTGAAGATATCTAATAATAGAATATCAGTAATCATAACGGCCATGAAAATGAACATAATATCTTGGAACATAAACATATTAGGATTAAAAATCCCTTTACGAGCAACCTCCATCATTCCACTCGAAGTAATTGCTCCAAAGAACACCCCTAAACTAGCAATAATCATAATATTTCTTACTGAAATTGCTTTAGAGCCAATAGCTGAGTTTAAGAAGTTAACAGCATCATTACTAACTCCTACAACTAAATCTACTATGGCTAAAATAGCTAGAGCAACTAACATTAAAATATATGGATCCCCCATTTTGATTTATTAAATTAAGTTATTCAAATTTATGTACATAAAATACGATCTATGTTACCTTTGTGTTATTATTTTTACTAAAAATGAATATCTACTTGTATTCTGTATAATAATTGATTCGTTTTAAAACCAATATCAGTATAACTTACATCTGTTTGAACTTTTAAACTATGACCAGAAATATACTTAGATATACCTAATGTGTATTGATTTTCAGCTCCTTTTCCAGTAATATTTTTATCCATTGAAATATTTGTGTAGCGCCCAGAAACTTCAACAGTTTTAGAGAGTAAATATCCAGATTGTAGATTTAAACCGCTACCAACTTGAACAATATCGTTTGTTAAAGTACCATCAGAATTTTTTGCAAAAGGATCTTTTGCATCTCTATCAGCATATTCAGCCATTAAAGAAAAACCTTTGTATTTAAACATCGCATCTATAAAAAGAGTGGAAATATTTGTTGAGAAAAAACCAACATCATTAGTCATATATGATCCTTGATTGCTCCTTGTTTTCGAAGCATTGTTATTAAAATCATAGGCAAATCCAAGAGATAATTTTGGGTTTTGCTCAAACTTCAGGTCACTTCCTTTATAGTCTCCTTTACTTGCAAAATCTCCAAAAGGAAATAATTCTAAACGAGTTGTGTATTGATGACCACCAAGGTTTCCTGTTGAAATATTTCTTCCTTCACCCTGTGCCAAAGAAAAAATTTCTTTTACTAAAAAAGTCTCTGAAAGGTAAAAATGGTGTCTCATTTGAATCCCCATATCTCTATCAATAGTGAACCTTTTATTTAGTAAAGAACGATCTACTTGTTGCAAATTCGCAGAAGAAATTACACGCTCTCTATTTCCAGGCAATTTAGTTTGTCCAAGCCATAAAACGAAGTTTCCTGAGAAATTCCATTTTAATACCGCATCTAGAATATACCTTGGAGCATTACTTGTATATTGAGAAGCTCCTGATTGATCTCTATTTGACAATCCTAATTCTACTTTATATTTTAGTTTTGGTGAGTAAGCAAACCCATCAAATTTTAATCGAGATCTTCGAATCATCATGGAAGAACCTGGGTTTGAAATCCCATTTTTGGCATCCCAATTGGAAGTTGCAAGAGTTTGAAATCGCAATCCAACTTTCATAGACCAAGTACTGTCTTTTCCTATTAAGTTGAACAGTCCTTTTCCAAATTTTGGAGTATTTGTATTTTGTGCATTTAGGCTTAAAGAAGCTAAAATAAACACTGATATCAATGTTGTGCGCAATAAAGATAAATTCATATGTACTAGTTTACTAGTTACAAATAACTAACCCCTATGTTAAGTAAATGTTAATCAAATATTAATAAAATAAAAACGTTCTCAGCTTACAAAAATAGTTTTTTAAAAAAAAGGTTTCTTTTTCTTTTCTGGAATTACAATAAAATCCTTTAAATAAAATGGCTCAAAGTAAGCAACATCTTCAAATTCATTGTTAGTAAATTTATCAAATGAAAGTTTTGACATTTCTCTTGCTGATGGAAATTTATCATCTATAAAAACAGCGTTTTTATTTACAAGTATTGGTTTACACTTGTCTGCTCCATCTCCCAAAAAATAAACTTTACCTTTTTTTAAATATTCAGAAAAGGAGTTTTCATTGATAATTTCTGCTTTAATTTCTCGAACAGATTTATTGTCAGAAGAAAAGACAGAAGAATAAACTTCCATTCTTCTTGCATCTAGCATAGGGATAATATAAGCATCATTTACAGAAATTGACACAGATAAAGATCTAAGTGTTTCAATAGAGATAAGTGGCTTATTAATTGAAAAACAGATTCCTTTAGCAGCAGAGACACCTATTCTAAGACCGGTATAAGATCCAGGCCCTTTACTAACCGCTACAGCATCAATATCTCTTATACTTACTTTAGCTTCTTTTAAAGCTTGATTGATAAAAGGATGTAATTTTTCTGCGTGTGAGTAATTAAGATCATTTAACTCGATTAAAACAACGACCTCTCCTTTATTGGCTATACTTACCGAACAGTTTTTTGTTGCAGTTTCAATATTTAAAATTATCGCCACTTCTTTATTTTTTTACAAATATAAAGTATCTGAAAAATAAAACCTCGCAAAATGCGAGGTCTTAAACTTATTATATCCTTTTCTACTAATCTAAAACTAAATCTCCAGAATAAAATTGTAATATTTTTGTTTTAAATACATAATCGTATTTTGAACGAATCATAACACCTTGAGCGTTTACAAGCCTTGTTCGAACTTGATCAAAGTCAAACAATGTCATATCTCCAAAGTTATATCTTTGTTGAGAGTTTTTAAACGCTTCTTTTTGTGCAGCTAAAGAAATTTTTGCTGCCTGAAATGACTTATAAGAAGCTTTTACATCTAAAAAAGCTTGTTCTATAGTTTGTTTTAATTGAATTTTTTCACTCTCTAATCTAGTTTCAAAAATCTCTTTATTTATTTTAGATTTTGCTACATTATTTCTTGTTTGAAAGCGATTAAAAATTGGTACACTAACATTAAAACCAAATCCATATCCAAAGTTATCATTCATTTGTTTTAGAAAATCTGTATTTGAAAATCCTGAGGGTAAATTTAAATTATAACCATAATTTGTAGAAATCCCTGCAGAAGCAGATACTGTTGGTAGATAATTAGACTTTGCAATTTCTATACTTAAATCCGCATTTTCTATAGCTAATTTAGCTCTTTCTATTTCTGGTCGATTAATTAATGATTTCTCAAAAACAGTTTCTGAATTATTATATAACAAGTTTGCTGATGGAGTACTTAATTCGAGTATAGCAATATCAAAATTATTGGTTGGAGCTTGAATTGTTTGCGCTAAATTTAATAAAGCTAAATTCAAAATATTCTCTTGTGCAATTAAACTTTGTAAGTTGGTAGCTGCTGTAGATTGAGTATTTAAGACTTCGCCTTTTGCAATAGCACCTGCTTCAAATCTGCTTTTTATAGCTTCAATTTGTTTTAAACTAATTTCATATTGAACCTTTGCAACACTTAAATTTTCTTTAGCGAATAATACGTCTAAATATGCTCTAACCACAAAAAGTGAAATATCATTTTCCATTTTTTGTAAATCATATTTACTTGATTCAACTCCTAATTGAGCTTGCTTATAGGTGTTTGTGTTTCTAAAACCGTTAAAGACTGTGTAACCTGCACTTACTCCTAAAGACCCTCCAAAGAAACTTGTAGATACTCTGTTATTGGAGACAGGGTCAAATCCGGAACCAAAATTTAGATTACCCCCCGTATTCCCATTTAAATTTGGTAAAAAATTTCCCTTTGCGATAGATACATCTTTTATAGCAGATTGTAAATTAAGTCTATTTTGCTGAACAGAGATATTTCTTTCAAGCGCTCTATCAACACACTCTTTGAGAGTCCATTTTTTTTGAGAAAAAATTAATATGGACGATAATAAAGTAATTACTAATATAAATTTAGTTTTCAATGCGCATATTTTTTAATTGATAAAAATTGTTACACTTATAAAAAATGATTCTAATAAGTTTTTATAAGACGATTAAAAGTAGAATATGTTACAAAACTATCTTCTTATTAAAATGTTAATTTTTGTAGTTTTTTTTGTAACGATATAAAGTATAGAATAAAACACCAATTAAAAGATAAGGAAAAACCATCAAATAAGAAATTCCGTTATTAATTCCTTCCGCCATCGATAGATCACCATTTTCAACAACGGCCTTGCACATTGCACATTGCGAATTAGTTATTATAGAGGTCAAAATAAATAATACTGTGAAAATTGATTTTTTATAAAACATAATAAGGGGAAATCATTAAGTAAACCACAACACCTGTAATAGCTACATATAACCAAAGTGGAAATGTAATTTTTGCTATTTTTTTGTGAGCTGGAAAATCTGTTAATTTTGCTCTCATAAAGGTTGTTAGAACAAAAGGAATTACTACAATTGATAATATTATATGAGTAATTAAAATAAAATAATAAACATATTTAATGATTCCATCGCCTCCAAAACTAGTTGAATTTGACGTCATGTGATAAGCTACGTACATAACTAGAAATAATACTGAGCAAAATATTGCAAAAGTATTTAATTTTTCATGTAATTTTCTGTTACCTTTTTTTATTGCGACAACTGCAGATATTAATAAAATTGCTGTTAATCCATTTACAGATGCATAAATAGGTGGTAGAAAACTTAGTGGTGTTACATCAAAACCTAATTGCTGTAAGTTAATGCCAAATAATGCTGCGACTGCTACAGGGATTATAATTGATAGAATCGTTATAAGTTTCTTATAATTTTTTTCTTGAATTAATTTATTCATTTAATAAAACTTTAATATCTTCTTTTAATTCTTTTATTTGATCGGGGAAAGTTTGCTCCTCTAATGCTCTATAAAACATAATTGGATTTCCAAAGTCGTCTTTTCTAGAACGAATATTCCCTTCTTTATCTATTAAAGCGAGTAAACCAGAATGCTCAAATCCACCGTGCTCTCCTTTTGTTTTACCAGCATATAGTGCGAAACCTTTATTTGATAGATCATAAACAACTTCTTCTGAAACGCCAGTTAAAAGGTGCCAATTTCTATGAGTGATTCCATTATTTTTTGCATATTCCTTTAAAATTTCTGGTGAATCTATTTCTGGTGTAATAGAGATTGAAGCAATTCCAAAATTAGAATTTCCAAAATAAGCATCTTGAATTGTACGTAATTTATTTGTCATTATAGGACAAATAGTTGGACATGTTGAAAAGAAAAATTCAACTACATAAACTTTGCCTTTATAGGTTTTATTTGTTATTTTTTTTCCTTCTTGATTTGTAAATTCGAAAGACGGAACTTGTCCAAACAAATACAAATCAGATTTTTTAAACCGCTCTGCTATTTTTGGCACTGTGTATATACCAAATAAGAGAATGATAAATGTAATACCTATGTATGAGTTTTTTTTGTTCATCTTTTAAATTTGCAGCTAAATCTCTCTATCTGCATCATTCTTTTTTAAAGCTAATCTATATTCTGCTAAAACAACTTTAACATCATCTTTCATTTTTTTATTTAGCTCTGAAACAGAGTTCATGTTGTAGCCGAATAATTTACCCTCAAAGCTTTCTTCATCAGTTAGCCTTCCTCTTAGATTTACTTCTTTATCAATTAAAAAAGCATCAGAGCTATAAAAGTTTACTAAAGGTTTACCTGTTTTAAAACTTTCATAGAAAGTCGTTATTTCTTCTGTATGAGCAGGTATAAATTTCCATTTAATCATATTTGTGAAATTTCCGATTTCTTTTTTTAAAAGAGCTACTTCTTCTTCTTGTCCTTTTGGATATACTGCTATCATCTGAAAGTCTTTGAAACCATAAAAGGGTTTATATATTTTCTGATTTAAATTAAAAACACCTCCTTGAATACCTTTGATATCATTTCCTAAAAAACAAATTATAGATATCTTCCTATTTAAAGAAGCAGTTTCTGTCTTTTCCATATGAAAGAACGGAACAACTTTTAAAGAATCTCCTACAGAAATATTTATTACTTTTTCTGTTACAACTGGTAATTTTGCAAAATTATTAATCCCCGTAGAAAGAACTAAATAAAATATTAGTGGAAATATAAAAAGTAAAAAAAGTACGACTCTCTTTTTTGAAATTTTCATTTGTTTAAAGTTTAAAGCAAAAAGGGTAGTTACTAAGCTACCTATAAAACAATTACCATTTAACTAATGGCCCTAGTGTATCATATATATAACCGGCTTCAGTCAATAATAGTGAAACCAATACACAAATTAAAAAGATAGCTGTCCAAACAATAGCACGTCTAAACCATTTTTTCTCACCTTCTAAGTGCATAAAAGACCAAGCAATAAAATAGGCTTTTACTAATGTTAAAATAATGAAAATCCAATTTAACCAGCTTGTCCCTAAAAAATTTGACAAGTGTAAAAAGTCTGGTTTAATAATACCTAACCATACCTCTACACCAGTAATAACAGATAATATTGTTAGTACTATCCATATTTTCTTTGTGTTTGATTCGTGTGCGTGTGACATTTATTATACTATTTTTTTGTTAAACTAGGTAAAAGAATGTGAATACAAATACCCATACTAAATCTACAAAGTGCCAATATAATCCAACTTTTTCGACCATTTCGTAGTGTCCTTTTTTCTCATATGTACCTACGACAACATTAAAGAAAATAATAATATTAATTAAAATCCCACTAAATACATGAAAACCATGAAAACCAGTGATAAAGAAAAATAAATTTGCGAAAATTGTGTTTCCATATTCATTTACTTCCAAGTTTGCCCCTTCTACAACTAATTTAGTTTTTGCTAATTCTAAAGCTCCTTTTTCTCTAGATAGTATTGTTTTCTGTTTTTTATCTGTGATTAATTCTGTTCTTACTTGAATTTCTGGGTGAGTGTTATATGCAGTTATTATTTGATCTACAGAATATGTTGGGATTGTTCCCTCTTCCACAAACCATAAACCATTTTTTCTTGTATGTTGTTCTCTTCTATCAGTTCTTTTATTGGTGACAAAATCTGCTAGAGCAATTTGCTTGCCATCAGCATTTACAAATTGTAAAACCTTACCCTCTGAAGTCTTAACTGCTCCATAAGATCCATTTATAAAAGTATTCCATTCCCAAGCTTGAGAGCCCACAAAAATTATTCCAAAAATAATAGTTGCAAACATGTACCAAGCAACTTTATTTTTTTGCATTTTATGACCTGCATCAACTGCCAATACCATTGTTACAGAGGAAACTATTAAAATAAATGTCATGATCGCTACATAAATCATTGGATAGTCTCCATGAACAAAAGGGACGTGCGTAAATACTTCATCAGCGATTGGCCACGAATCTATAAACTTAAAACGTGTTAAACCATAAGCTGCTAAAAACCCTGAAAAAGTTAGCGCATCTGAAACGATAAAAAACCACATCATCATTTTACCATAACTCGATCCAAATGGTTTTACACCACCTCCACCCCAGGTTTCTTTTTTATTAGAAGATAAAGCTGAATTTGCTTTCATAAATTTATTCTGTTAAATAGTTTTTTAATAGTTTGCCGAAATTAATCATTTTTCATCACTTAATAAAAGAGAAAAAGAAAAATAGATAAATCCATAATACACCTACAAAGTGCCAGAAGATTGCACCTAGCTCAAACCCTAACAAATCATTTGATTTATAATTATATTTAAAATGATTATAAATAACAACAAGTAGAACAATTACAGCGGCTAGAACATGAAGAACATGTAAGAATGTGATTCCTATGATAAATGATGTAGAAACAGTACTTTCTGGTCCTGTAAAAAACAATCCAATACTTTTTAATTGATTAAAACCAACATACTGTTGCCAAATAAAACCAATTCCAAGTAACAACGACAATACGACTAAAATTAGAGACGCTTGTCTTCTGCCGCTTTTTATAAAACGTTCTGATAAAACAAGAAAAAAACTGCTTAATGAAATTAAAACTGTACTTAAATAGAATGCTTGTGGTAAGTCAAAAGAAACCCAATCATCCCTTCTCATACTTATTACATAAGCACTTGTAAGACCTGCAAAAAACATAACCATGCTTATCATTGAAACCCATAACATGGGTTTTGCTGATTTCTTTTTAGCTACTAGTAATTCTTCTTGTAATTTTTCTTCTGTTATCATTTTTTTAATGTAAAAATTTATCAATCACGTATATAATTTGAACTACTGTTACATATAAAACACTAGCCAACATTAATTTTCTAGCCTCAATATCCTTTAGTGTATTATGTAATTTTATTGCATAGTACAGCATTAAACAACCAAGTAATGCAACTATTACTGCCGTTAATGGGTGAATATAAAAATCTCCTGTAATCCTTAAAACGGGAACGACAGAAACTAAAATCATTATCGTTGTGTAAAAAATGATTTGTTTTACGGCTGCTTTATCCTTTGTATTCATAGGCAGCATATTAAACCCTGCTTTTTTGTATTCATCGAATTGTAACCAGCCTATTGCCCAAAAGTGTGGGAATTGCCAAAAAAACTGAATCATAAATAAAATTCCTGCTTCAATCCCAAATTCATTAGTAGCTGCCACCCAACCTAACATAAAAGGTATTGCTCCTGGAATTGCTCCTACAAATACAGTTAACGGTGTTACCGATTTTAAAGGTGTATAAGCGCTTGTATATAAAAAGATAGAAATAGCACCAAACATAGCGCTTTTGGCATTTATATAATAAAGAATTCCTAATCCTACAATAGTAAATATAATTGCAATTGTTAAAGCTAAATTTACAGACATTCGACTTGTTGGTAAAGGCCTATTTCTTGTGCGTTTCATTAACGCATCTGTATCTTTTTCTATAATCTGATTAAAAGCATTAGATGCACCAACCATTAAAAAACCCCCTAAAGCTAGTAGGGATAGCGTTGAGTAATTTACTTTTTCAATAGCCAATAAATAACCTGCTACTGATGAAAAAACAACACTTAAAGATAAGCCAACTTTAATAAGCTGCTTGACATCTGTAATTAGCATTTTTATGCCTGTGTAGTTGCCTGAAATGGTAGTAGAATTCATCATCTATTTACTTGACTGTAAAGATATTTCATAAATATGAATTTACAATGGGTTTTATCGCTTAAAAAACTGGAACAATTCACTAGTTAGTAAAAGCGTCAATAAATAAATAAAAATATGATTACTTAATAAAAGGGGAGCAATATTAAAAAGATGTTGTTATTTTTTGGACACTAAGTTATTTAATAACTGGTATTTTTGATTGCTCTCTTTACAGGTAGCGAAACCATTATCGTTAAACTCTAAACGATGTCCATATTCACTTACCCAACCAATTTGTTTTGATGGATTACCTACTACTAACGCGTATGGTTTTACTTCTCTTGTAACAACTGATCCAGCACCGATAAAAGCAAATTCCCCAATAGTGTTACCACAAATAATTGTTGCATTTGCACCTATAGTAGCACCTTTTTTCACAGCTGTTTCGAGGTATTCGTTTTTTCTATTTACTGCACTTCTTGGATTAACAATGTTTGTAAAAACCATAGATGGTCCTAAAAAAACGTCATCTTCACAAATGACACCTGTATAAATAGAAACATTGTTCTGTACTTTAACATTATTACCTAAAATTACTCCCGGGGAAACAACAACATTCTGACCTATATTACAGCCCTTCCCAATAATACAATTAGACATAATATGACAAAAATGCCATATTTTTGTATCATTCCCGATAGTACAATCTTTATCTATAACTGCAGTTTCGTGTGCAAAATAATTTTTCAATATAAATTGTTTTTATTTAGATTAATCTCATTTTCTATAATTTCTTTAGCTGACGAAGTTCCTATTCTATCAACACCTAACTCTATCATTTTTTGTGCATCTTGAAAACCCCTAACTCCTCCAGCAGCTTTTACCTTGAGCGGCTTTACATTTGCAATGATTAACTTCATATGTTCTAAAGTAGCACCATTTGATATGTTTTTTTGTGTTTTAAAAAAACCAGTTGATGACTTTACAAAAACACTCAAAGACTCTTCAAGGTTAAAGTTTTTTAAGACAATTTCCTTAATACGTTGTGAAATTACAACTATTTCTTGATTTGATAAAGCAGCTGTTTCTATAATCCATTTTATAACTTTATGATTCTCTAAACATAATTTTGTGCATTTAATAACTTCTTCTTCAATTAATACAAAATTTCCTTTTTTAAATTCTTTGTAGTTAATTACGAAATCAAGTTCATCTACTCCTAAATCTATCCCTTTTTGAGCTTCTTCTAATTTTTCGCTAACCGAAATAATTCCCTCCGGAAATCCGATGACTGTTCCTATTAAGGTTATTGATTTTGCTTGCCTTAATTTCTTTCTTACAATTGTAATATAATTTGCTCTTATCATTAAAAGCTTATAATTATATTTGATAGCTTCATTTGTTAGAGATAACACAATTTTCAAGTTTTCTTTTTCTGAAATACCAGCATTAATAGCAGTCTTTAAATATGTCGCATCTAAAAAATTATTTATTTTCATAAAACAAAAGTAATAAAAAACAGGATTATATATATTTACTCTTAAGACAATAAAATCTAAGTTGAAAAAAATACAGTTGCTAAATTAATCGTTCTATTCTTCTTCTTTTAATAATTTGTTGTGCAAAAAAAAACTCAACCAAATGGTTGAGTTTTTTATATTTATGATTTGTATTTTACTCTACGATTAAAGTAAAAGGAATACTATATTTAACACCTACTGGCTTCCCTCTTTGTCTCCCTGGTTTCATTCTAGGCAGCATTTTCATTACTTTTAAAACCTCTTTTTTAATCTTTGGGTGTGGCGCTCTTGCTTGAACATTAACAACATTACCAGTTCTATCGATCTTAAAACCAATAAACACTTTTTTCTTACCAGCATCTAGGCCAAGTTCATTAGGTAAATCTGCATCAAATTTTCTAGAAAAATGCTTTTGCACCATTTTACTGAAACATTTTTTTAAAGCTGCTTTATTTCCTTTACATCCCGGGAAAACTGGTACATCTTCAATAATCATAAAACTCACATCTTCTAAGAACTCTTCTTCCTCTTCGACCTCTTCAATGTCCTCTACAATGATTTCTTCAGTTTCGTCTGTCTCAGTGCTTTCTATAACAGTCTCTTCAACCTCTTTCTCGTCTTCTACAATTTCGATTTTTTCTGGTGCTGGTGGTGGTGGAGTTTTTGGTTTCACTTCTTCAATACGTTCAGTGATAACTGTTTCTTCTTCCATATCAGCATTCATATTTACCATGCCCATATCTCCAATATTTCTGTCATAGGTCTTTTTTTCTATGGCAATGTATGTTATAAATAACGCCAGGACTAGACCTATTTGCATGAAAATTTTACTGTAATTTTCTAAGTTCGATTTTGGATTTTTCTTAATTTCCATTGTGAAAGGTTTTAATAGTTAGCTAATTTAATTAAATTATTTATTTATATACAAATCTTCCTCTTTAATTAAATATATTTTTTTAAAAATTGCTTATAGGATAGTAATGCTATAATTATACCTGTTGTATTTGCAATAACATCTAATAGCTCGCCTGTTCTATATGCTGTAAATTTTGTTTGTAATATTTCAATAATGATGCCGAAAAAAAAACAAGCAATAGCGGTAATTATTTTGTTTTTTAAAACGAATAACCAACAAGTAGTTAATATAAAATATGCAATTACATGGTATACTTTATCCATGTTAGAGATATTTATATTTGGGGCTTTAATAGTTGCTAAGCTTAAATATAGTAGGGTGATTGTTACTATACTTGCTATCCAAATAATATTAGCCCGCAACAAGGATTTTATACGCTTCTGCATCTAATAAAGAGTCTATTTGAGAATCATCTGATAATATAATTTTTATCATCCAGCCTTTACCATATGGATCTGTATTTACCATTTCGGGTTCGTCTTCTAATTCTTCATTAAATTCAGAAACCTCTCCTGTTAAAGGCATAAATAAGTCTGATACTGTTTTTACCGCTTCTACAGAGCCAAATACTTCACCCTCTAAAACTGTATCGTCTAAGGTGTCTACATCTACATAAACAATATCTCCTAATTCTCCTTGAGCGAAATCGGTAACACCTATAGTTGCTATATTTCCTTCAATCCTGACCCATTCATGGTCTTTTGTGTATTTTAAATCTGACGGTATATTCATGTTTATTTTATGTTTTTCTAATTTCCTCCTATATTGTATATAATGTTAAATCCTCCGTTTATTGCCTGTCTAGGGAATGTAGTCGAAATAGCGTATTTGGACGTTTGGTGATTATAATAAAACGAGGCTGTTAAATTACTATTTAATCTATAATCAGCAGTAAATTTTAACGAAAATAATCTCTGCCCACCACTAATTTGATTATTATCTATATCAACAGATCTTATTTGAGTTAAATTATCTCGTAAAGAGATATCTGCTCTTAGGTTAATATCTCCTTTTAAAGTTTCTTTTTTACCAGTAAACCTTGTGCTGAATTTAACATCCTTAAAAACATACCCTAATCCAAAAATATACTCTGTCCCTTTAATATCCGTTAAAGTACTATTGTTAAAATTCATCGTTAATGTTCTATCCCTTTTAACCTCACCTCTTAAAGAAAAAGAATTTTTCATTTTCATGTCTAATTTTATCAGCGGGGAGAATTCATCAACCAAAGTAACTGCTGAGACTAATAATTCTGGCTCATAATTGTTTGCAGCATTTAAATTTGGACTTGCGGTATCTCCGCTAAACTGAAGATTATTTGTGAAACTAGACACTGTATAAGAAGATCTATAACCATGTGAAATCACAAATGTGCTGAAATTTTTCTTAAACCATTTTCTCTTCATTAATCCATTGTAACGCAGAGTCCAATTAGGAATAGGTATATCTCTGAAGAGTCCTGTACTTATTTTGTCCGGATTACGACCTGAATACGCGGCCATAAAGGCTGGCAATAAAACTTGCTGGCTATTTTCTCCGAATCCAGCAACAGGCGTTCCGCTTTCTGTAGCCAACCTACTAGCAATTTTACTCCTATAATCTTTCATTTTCTGGAACAATTCATTGCCATCTGAAAATGCAGTAGATATCATAGAGTAACTTGTACTAAAGTTACCACTCTCAAATGCGGCGGCTCTATTATCTATAATTCCAAAAAAATTATTAGGATCACCTGGATCTAAAATAACATCTAATTGTTGCTGTATACTTCTTGTTTGAATTTTATTCCCAATTACATCAATATTTAGGTCTTTAAAAGGCTTTAGAGTAAAAGAATAATCTAATTTATTATAATTTGTCTTATTGTATGTTTTATTAAAATAAGCTTGGCCTGGATCTGAAGAGTCTGGATCTCTTGGATCAACTAACCAGCCATTTAATAATGCCTTATTTCTAATATCTACTTGGCTACCAAAAGCAAATGAAGTTGGTGCACCCCCAAGGAAACCTATGTTTTCATCGTATCCTGGTAATAACTGTCCATTGTTTTCTGTATAACTGATTTTCCCTTGTTTTACAGAAGTAACTAAATCGTAAGCCCCTTTCAAAATTTGTTTCCCTAGAGGTAATTTTTTATTTTTATTAATTCTTAATGGAGTTCGTAATGTGCCTTTTCTACTTGCGGCCCTGCTTCGTTTGCGTTGGGACTTCGTTAATAGTAATCTTTCAAAACCTATTTTTTTATAAAACTTTTCAAAACTAAAAGTGGTGTTTAAATTATGTGTATTTGCATTCTGTATTACGTTTCCAATTTTATCATTTATAGTATTATCTTGAGAAGTAACTTGCCAATCAAAATCAGCAGTATATGCATAGTCTGCTTTTATAAAATTTAAAAAAGGAATTTTATCTATAGGTAATCTATAGGTCCCGTTTAATTTTTGATGATATTGATTTGGTCTTCCTGTATTAAAAAAATTATCAAAAACCTCTAGTTCTTCTCCAGTACCAAAAGCATCATAAATGTAACTATTAGTGGCATTAAAATTTAATTGGATTGATTTTGTTAAATCAAAGCCAATAGCATAATCCCAATCAAATAAAAATCTACGTTGCTTTAGTTCTGGTTGAGCTAGAAGTCCTTCTACTAGATTTCTAGATTGCTGAGCACTGAATTGTCTATTAATCCTAGAGTTAATCGCCAATGATTTTGGGATGAAATTAAAATTAAAATCTTTTAGTAATTGCCAATATTTGCCTTGTAAAGAATCTAAATTTTTAAATGGCGTTAAACTTTTCGACTGAAAACTAAAATTATATGCAGCAGATGCATTGACATTTTCATTAATATACTTCTGAATATTATAATCTCTGTGTAATTCTTTATTGTGTGCATAAGAAACAGAGACATTTTCTACATCATAAAATTGAGGCTTTTTAGTTGAAGTAGGGTTTCTATTCTTTTTCACATTATTAAAACTAATACTTGTTCTTTTTGTGTAATCTCTAGAAAACTCACTGTTTGGATTTTGAGCTTCTGCATCTGACAACTCAACATCTTGATACTGTGGGTCAAATTTTGGATCTATAAATTGCTCCCCAATACTATAACTCATTGGCAATTGAATACCCCATTTTTTTGGTGTTAAAATACTACCAAGGTTAATTGTTGTTGCAAAATTATACTCTTTTGTTTCATTTAAACTTCGTTGATTTACTCTGTCCTCAACATTCCCGAAACCAATCGTCTGCATTCTTCCAGATAGTGAAACATTTGCTACATCTGCAAAATTTGCATCTGCATTGACTACCGCTGCCCATCCTCCTTTATTATCAAAACCAGCAGAACGTAATTCATTAAACCAAATTTCTGCACTTTTTGGTAGAGCAGAATTATTTTTTAATCCCAACATAATAGTTCTTAACTGAGCTAGAGTTGGATTTCCTTTTACACTCAACTTTAGATCTTCGTTATTTGAGGTATATAACTGATTAATAGGAACATTTGCTGCATCTCTTTCTAGCTTTACTTTACCAAAATTCTTCAAGATAGCATCTAAATTATTTTCTTCAGGCCAAATATCTAAGGCTGAACTGGAATTATTTTCTGAAACTTTTAAAGGTATTTCAATTTGATAAAAATTATCATTTAAATCAGAGCCTAGCCTTACTACAGCCGCCAAGTCATTATCTGAAATAATATTTGTAGCCTTCGTTTCCTGAAGATGGATAAACATTTTTAGTTCTTTAAATCTTCTTAAATCTATACTTATGTTTTTATAAATTGCCCTAACTTTATCTGTCTCTAAGTTTGTTACATTAAGTGTTACTGATTGTTCATTTTGTTGCTGAACAGTTGTACTTCCTTGCAAGTTTTCTCTAACAATTCCTGGAGGTAAAACATAGGTGCCTTCATTTTGTTCTATACTAATTACACCAACTTCAAAGTCATTTAATTCAGTTTGAGTTAACTCTCTATCTGGAGTTATATTTGAATCTAAAGTTCTAACATAACGCCTCCAGTCTCCCCTGACTAAATCTAACTCTCCAAAACGTAAAACTATAGGCATTTTAAATCCAGAGACAAACATTCTCATAAAACGAATACTATTAAAATCTGAAATCCCATTTATTGGTGTTCCGCTTCTAATCGGAACTCTGAATTGATACCATTTTGTTTGTTGTTCGTTTCCGTTTTCCAGAGTTACTGAAGTTATCTTTTCATCAACAATAAAATTAGTTCCTTTAACAAGATTGGCCTTGTTCATAGAAATTTTATATTGGTAATAGCTTTCAACAGTATTCATTGTTTGATCTCTATTGATATCTTCTACATCAGGATAAGTAGAAGAAGATGTTGGATAAGATTCGTTAGATTGACTTATTGTTGGAGAATTCCCTTGTGTATTGTTAAAGTTCTTATATCTTTTTATAACTGATGCTCCCTCTGTATCTAGATCTCTCCCTCTAAAAAACTGATAGTTATCTGATGCTGGATCTCCTTTAAATATAGAGGATATTTGAGCATCTGTGAAATTAAACTCTGTTTTAACTTTTGTAACTTCCTCTTCATCATTCAACCCATCAAAACCCAAATCTTGATTAGATCTAGCGGAATCTTCTTCACTAAATGCATATATTATAGATTGATTTGTGGGAACTTTCCCCCATATTGTAGGTAATGTATTTTGAGTACCCCCTATTTCTGGTAAACCATTTTCATACATTTTTCTATTATCCTTATTAATATCTTCAGAGATATTTCCAAGATTTAAATACAAATCTCCTACTTGATTAACTGGATCTTGGGGGTTGATTCCTCCTGGAAGTCCTTCTTCTGATGTTATGGAATAATTATCATAAGGATCCATAATCCAAAACTGGATATATTCTACGTTAGCTTGATCAAAATTATTGGTTGTTAGAGCTCTTGTAATTCCTCCCCAACGGTTCTCTGGATCTGTGAATAAACCATTTGCATCAATATTGTTTATGTCAAAATTATAAGAACCTCTTTCTTGTGGGAAGTATGCTAAATCTAACGTTCTTAATAAACTGTTTTGTGTAATATCTAACTGTTGGTTTGGAAATAATTCTCTGAAATTAATTTGTCTTGTTTCTGCTCTTGATAAATCATCAGCACTAATTCCTTGAGGAGTAGCTCCTAATCCATAGAAAATTTGGTCAATATTATACCATGCTAACTTTGCTCTTTTAAAATTATAATCTATATCGTTACTAGCTCCATTATAACGATCGTTTGTAATATTTTTTGGAGTACTTGCTAAATACCATTGTAATGGTGATAATAATGATATTGGAATTTGTGAAGCTTCAAAATCATCGATATAAGAAGTAGCAGTTCCTGCGACATTGATTCCACTTGGTGTCCCGGGTAATAGATAAGCCATATCTGCTCTAACTGATAAATTAGATGGAACATCTGTATCTACAAACGGTAGCTTGTTTACTAGTTTTGTAAAAAACGGTACCTCTGAAGAATAATCTACATTTAAACCAAACATGGTGTTGTTTATTGGCTCAGAGCCAAAGTTTATTTTGGGAGTTATGGGTCTTTCTTCAATATTTAAAATAGTTCCCCCTAAAATAAAATCATCAGAAAAACGATGTTCAATATCAACCCCCATAAAGGTTTTTCTTTGTTGATTAAAAACAGCATTGTTTTCTGTAGAAACACTAATAGGAACTCCTGATGCTTGTAATCCAGGATCTATAATCTGAACTTTTCCAGCTAAATAATCTACAACAAAATCTACTCCTTCAACCAATTGTCTACCTCCAGCGGTCACTTTCACAGATCCTCGCGGAACATTAAATGCGCCTATTGGTATTCCACCAGAGTTCTCTGACTTAAAGTACCCTTTTAAAAAAAATTTATCTTTGTTCTGATAGTTGTTTTTTGTATTTATTTTGGTGTCTAAATATAATTCTTTGAAGACATAATTATCTTTATCAGATTGAATGGTCAATTGATCTTCTAAATTATTTCCAAATGGTTCTGGCTCTGGAAAAAATATAAATCCATTTTTTGAATTTACAGTAACCCCCTCTACATAATCAAAATAACCGTCAGCATCTCTAAACTGACTTTGATCTAATTGATCTAACCGTAAAACTTGTAATAATGGTTTACCGGATATATCTGGCGTTTGAGCATTCTGAAGTGTATTTGAAGGTACACCTGTAATGTCATCTCTATATTGAATTTCAAATCGAAAGCCGTCTTGTGATAGAGGGAAAGCTCCTAAAGCATAAACATTTTTCATCATTAATCGCCAAGTTGGAAACTGCTCAAAACTACCATTTCCATCATCTCTTTTAGTTGTTAAAATTTCACTTCTTAGTAATTTTACAGCTAAATTATTTGGTGCTTGAATCCCATCATTAGAAAACTCTCCTACCTTAAAATAATTTTGATTTAGTGGAGCACCGTTTGCATCTCTTACGTTTCCAGCCACAGTATATTCATAAGCTACCGCTAAAACTTCCCCATCATTTAATCTTCTACTTAAGGAAATAAAACCTAATTCAGAATTCAGTCGATACTCATTTTCTTGAAGTTTTCTTGCGTTTTGAAGTAATGAGTAATCTCTTCCTTCTTGCATATTAAAAGTTCCAGACTGAAGAACTGAATTAACGGTACCAACATCTCTAATAGCACTAGTTTGTGTTAATAATGTTGAAATATTATTTGTCCCATTTGAAGGAATGTCTTGTAAAGAAATTTGAGGCCTATCTGTATTTGGTAAAATATTAAGAGAATTAACTAAGTTCGATCCACCTATTTCACCAATATCTGCAAAAGCTACAATACTTCTAAAATCTTCTGTACTTGCGTTTCTGTTCGTGATCCAAACTTCTATTCTTGTAATATTAATTTGACTACTTATTAATGGGTATTGAGATAATGATCTGGCATAATTATCAACAAAATATTGAGATAAGAAAAAATGCCTGTCATTGTCGTAATCTGTAGCTCTTAATTCAAAAGGCTGGATGGAAGCTCCCCCTTCTGATGTTACAGTTTTACTTTCTGAGTTTTGCTGAGAAAAAACTGCTGTGATATTTGTGTTTCCAAATTTTAAATCCGTTTTAACTCCAAATAAACTTTGAGCACCATTTATTAATGAATTTTTAATAGGCATAGAAATATTACCTGCTTCGATTCCTTGTATTATTCCGTCTTCTGAGTAGTTCCTTCCATCAGAAGAAGTTGGCATAAACTCAAATTTTACTAGATTTTGGAAATCAAAAGAAGCTTGTGTATCATAATTTGCCGTTAAATTTAATCGGGTACCAATTTTTGCTTGAATACTTGTATTAATTTGTTGATCAAAATCAAAATTTATACTACTCCTATTCTCTTCAGAAATTTGAGGGTTTTCTGTATTCTGATAAATAACTCCTAACTTTAAATTTAAATTTCCTGTAGGATTTACCTCAACTTTAGTTCCTCCAAAAATATTTTCAAAAAATTTAGAATTGACGTAATAAGATGGTAATAAGTTTTTTTGAGCAGCTGAAGCTCCATTTTTATTACTGTTAGTTGCGCTAACTTTTTCTTTAAAGTAGAGCAACATATCTCTTTTTAATCTGTACCTTTTGTATTGTTCTGGAGTTAAGTAGATTGGTATTCTAGTATAATAATTTCCTATTTTTTCTAGAATAACATATTTATTAAGAGTAGCGTCAAAAATAATTTCTTTCTTAGCTAAATAATCTAAAAATAACCCTCCAGTTTGATCACTCGTAAAGTTATATCTTAAGTTAAGAGTGTCTTTCTTTACGGTAGTAGAATCAATTTCTGCAACTACTTGAGAGAAGGAAGAAGTACTTACCGTAATAGCAAACACTAAAAAAATAAATATATTCTTGATATTATTATTCAATTTTTTATAAATTCTTTAGAGCTAATTTTATTAATTGTTCAACCGAGGCCTCTTTATGAGTTTTTAAAATTGTAGAAATAACTTTTTCAGATTGCTTTCTGGCAAAGCCTAATACCTCCAATGCAGATAACGCTTCTTCTTTGTTTGTATTGTTTGTATAAAGAGAAACTTCATCCATATCAAAGGTTTTTAGAATCTTATCCTTTAAATCAACTATGACTCTTTGTGCGGTTTTAGCACCGATTCCTTTTACAGATTGAATTAGAGGAACATTTTCTGAGGCTATTGCTTGCTGAATCTCTTGTGATGTCATTGATGATAGCATCGTTCTAGCTATACTCGGCCCAACTCCCGAGACAGAAATTAATAGTTTAAAAACTTCTCTTTCAGTTTTACTAATAAATCCGAACAAGGTATGTGCATCTTCTCTAATGGAAAGATGAGTATAAAGAATAACCGCTTCGTCTTCCGGTAAGCTGGAAAAGGTGTTTAAAGAAATATGCAATAAATAACCAACACCATTACAGTCTACAACTACATAAGTTGGGTTTTTCTCAACGAGCCTTCCTCTAATTTGTGTAATCATAATATTTTAATTTATTTAATCCTTCTTTTTTCTTTTTCTTGAGCATCTACTACAGCTAATGCAGCCATATTTACCATTTCATCTACACTTGCCCCTAATTGTAAAACGTGAACAGGCTTACTGAATCCTAGGATTATAGGTCCAATAGACTCTGCTTGATCCACTTGTTTTAAAAGCTTATAAGTTATATTTGCCGATTCTAAATTTGGAAAAATCAATACATTTACTTTTTTCCCATTTAATTTAGAAAACGGAAATTCTTTCGCTAACATCTCTCGATTTAGAGCGAAATCCGCTTGAATTTCTCCATCAATAACCACATTTGGATAATGACGATGAATAAAAGAAACTGCATCTCTAATTTTTTTGGAAGTCTCTGTATTTGAGGAGCCAAAATTAGAAAAAGACAACATTGCTATATTTGATTTCATCCCAAACATCGAAACTAACTTTGATGTCATTTGAGATATTTTTGCTAAATCTTTTGCAGAAGGATTTACGTTTATAGTAGTATCTGCTAAAAATAATGGTCCTTGCTTTGTTAGCATTAAATTACATGCTGCAATTCTTGAGACTCCTTTATCTTTTTCAATTAACTCTAACATTGGCTTTACCACTGTTGGATAGGGTCTAGAATACCCTGTGATTAGAGCGTCTGCTTCTCCCTCATTTACCATCATTGCCGCAAAATAATTACGTTCGCGCATTAACTTTATAGATTCTGAATATGTCTTTCCTTTACGCTGTCTTCTTTCCCAATAAATCTTTCCAAAACGTTCTCTTCTTGGACTTTCTTCGTCAGTTTTTGGATCTATAATTGGTACTTTTGCAGTAAATCCAATCTCTGCTTTCAATTCTAGAATAACTTCTTTTCTCCCTAATAAAATAGGCTTCCCTATTTTCTCATCATAAACTCTCTGAGCTGCTTTCAAAACATCTAAATGGTCTGCCTCGGCAAAAACAATTCGTTTTGGTTTCCTTTTAGCCCTGTTATGTAAGATTCTAATTTCTTTGTTTCCAGAACCAGATCTTTCCATTAATTCTTCTCGGTAACGATCCCAGTCTAAAATAGGCTCTAATGCTACTCCAGATTTCATCGCCGCTTTTGCAACAGCTGGTGGAATCTCATAAATCAATCTTGGATCGAAAGGTTTTGGTATGATATACTCTTTACCATAAGTTAAGCTGACTTCATCATAAACAATATTAACTTGTTCAGGTACAGATTTTTTTGCTAAATCAGCTAATGCATGAACAGCAGCCATCTTCATTTCTTCATTAATTTTGGTTGCTCTAACATCTAAAGCTCCTCTAAAAATAAACGGAAAGCCAAGAACATTATTTACTTGATTTGGATGATCTGAACGACCTGTTGCCATTATAATATCATCTCTAGTAGCAACGGCTATGTCATATTCTATCTCAGGTTCTGGATTTGCCATAGCAAATACAATTGGATTTTTAGCCATTGATAGTAGCATCTGAGGAGTAACAACATTCCCAGTTGATAGGCCAATAAAAACATCCGAATTGTGCATTGCCTCTTCTAGGGTATTTAAATCCTCTTTTGTTGCGAACTCTGCTTTTTGAGATGTAAGATTATCTCTGTCAATTCTAATAACACCCTTGCTGTCACACATTACAATATTTTCTTTCTTAGCACCAAGTTTTAAGTATAGTCTTGTACAAGAAATTGCAGCGGCACCAGCTCCGTTTACTACAATCTTTACTGTAGAAAACTTTTTCTGAGCTATATCAATTGCATTTTTTAGAGCAGCTGCAGAAATAATTGCAGTTCCGTGCTGGTCATCATGCATTACGGGAATATCTAATTCTTCTTTTAATCTTCTTTCTATTTCAAAAGCTTCTGGAGCTTTAATATCTTCCAGGTTTATTCCACCAAATGTAGGCGCAATTGCTTTTACCGTTTCAACAAACTTATCAACATCAGTTGCATCTACCTCTATATCAAATACATCTATATCTGCAAATATTTTAAATAACAACCCTTTTCCTTCCATTACTGGTTTAGAAGCTTCTGGACCAATATTCCCTAATCCTAAAACGGCTGTTCCATTCGTTATTACAGCAACTAAATTTCCCTTAGCAGTATATTTATAAACATTATTTATATCTTTCGCTATCTCCAAACAAGGCTCTGCAACACCTGGCGAATATGCCAAAGCTAGATCATGCTGGGTTGCATATTTTTTAGTGGGAACAACCTCAATTTTTCCTGGCTTGGGTTTCGCGTGATATAATAAAGCTTCATGTCTTTTTCTAGAGTCACTCATAAAAAATATAGTTAATTTATAACTAACAAATATATGGATTTCAAGCGAAGAGTTAGTATAATTTCACTCTTTTGAATTGCTATTTAGAATAGACTAAATATTTTGGCTGTTTAATTTTATTCGTAGTTTTACATTTATTTTAAAATATCTTGAAACTATTTAAAAGTGGCTTTGTATTTGATGAAATAATTTAAAAAATTTATGTAACATTTAAACAGTTTTTTAGTCTTATTCTATGTTACAAATAATTAAATAGCAATCAATGAAAAAAATTATCTTCTATTTATTCTTTTTATTTTCTCTACCATTCTTTACACAGGTAAAAGGAAAGGTTTCTGATACTAAGGGTAATCCACTTTCTTTTGCAAGTATTTATCTAGGAAAAACAGTAACAGGAACAACTTCCAATGACAATGGTGATTATATTTTAAATATTAAAAAAGCTGGAAAACATACTATTGTTTTTCAAATGTTAGGATATAAAACTTTAAAAAGAGAGATTTATATTAGAAAATTTCCTTACAATTTAGATATTGGTTTAGAGGAAGAAAGTGTTGAATTAAGTGGAATTTCCATTTCAACAAAAGATAATCCTGCAAATAAAATTATTAGAAATGTAATTGCTAACAAAGATAAAAATACTGACAAGTTCGCACAATATACTGCTGACTTTTACTCGCGTGGCTTATATAAAACAAAAGAAGTTCCAGAAAAATTTATGGGTCAAACTTTGGGTGATTTTGGTGGAGGATTAGATTCTACTAGAAGCGGCATCGTTTATCTTTCTGAAACTGTTTCTGAAATTAAGTATCAGAAAAAACCGAAAAAATTCAAAGAGAAAATTATTGCTTCGAAAGTTTCTGGAAATGATAATGGAATCAGTTTTAATAGAGCAGAGGATGCAAATTTTAATTTTTATGAGGACAATATTGAATTTAGTAATAATATAATATCTCCTATATCATCAAATGCATTTAAATACTATAAATATAAATTAGTAGGATCATTCTATGATAAGAATGGAAAACTCATTAATAAAATAAAAATGAATCCTAAGCGCAAAAACGATCCTGCTTTTAATGGTTATATATATATTGTTGAGGATGATTGGACTATTTACGGCGTTGATGTGACTATAACTGGAGATCAACTTAATATCCTAGGTATTGATATTTTGTCAATAAAACAAGATTATAATTATTCCGAGAAGAATGATGCTTGGGTATTAATAAGTCAATCTCTTGGTTTTAAAGTCGGTTTTTTCGGTTTTAAATTCGATGGTAAGTTCTCCGCGGCATATTCTAATTATAATTTTACACCAACTTTCACTGATAAAACTTTCACAAATGAGGTGCTAACATTTGCTAAAGAGGCCACTAAGAAAGATTCCATCTACTGGAGTAATCTGCGTCCAGTACCATTGACGGTTGAAGAGGTAAAGGATTACTCAATTAAAGACAGTATAAAAAGCGTAAGAAAGTCTAAAAAATATCTAGATTCATTAGATGGAAAAAGGAATAAATTTAAATGGTTATCTCCTATAACTGGATATACTTATAGAAATTCTTATGAAAAATGGAGAACTAATTTTTCTGGATTAATAGGCGCTCTAGGATTCAATTCAGTTCAAGGCTTTAATACTGGTTTTGGAATTAACTATTCAAAAAGAGGAAAGCAGAGGGGTGAATCATGGAATATTGGAGTAGAGGCAAACTATGGGTTTTCTGATCAAAAACTAAGATCAACTTTCAATTTTTTTAAAAAATGGAATGATATTTCTAAATCACAGATAAGAATCTCCGGGGGGGTAACTACCTCTCAATTTAATAATAGAAATCCTGTTTCTAGACTAAATAATACTTTTAGTTCCCTGTTCAATAAGAATAACTATTTAAAAATATATGAAAAAACATTTGCTAAAATTAATTACTTTGAAGAAATAAAGAATGGGATTTTCTTGTATACTTCTTTGGAATATGCTAACAGAAAACCTCTTTTTAATTCTACAAATTATTCATTTAAGGATAATGATTTAAAGTATAGTTCCAACAATCCAGTAGATAATTCTGATTTTATAAATGCTCCTTTTGAAGCACACAAAGTCGCTATTTTGAATATAGGGGCAAACTTTGTTTTTGGTCAAAAATACTTGTCATACCCTAATAGAAAGGTTAATATTAATAATAATAATTATCCAAAATTATCAATTAATTACAGAAAAGTATTTGGGGCAAATAATACAGAATTAAATTCAGATGCTTTTTTAGGAAAGATAAGGCAAAATATTAATACAGGAAATTACGGAGAATTCTCTTACAATCTATTAGGTGGAATTTTCTTAAAAAAGAAAAATATTGCTTTTATGGATAATTTTCAAGCAAATGGAAATCAATTAGCATTTCCAATTAGAGGAACTTCCATCTCAAATGTATCCAGATCCAATTTAAATAGCTTTAGATTACTGAATTATTACGATTTTTATTCTAATGACAGATATGGAGAAGTTCATGTTGAACACGATTTTAAAGGTGAAATTTTAAGGAATATTCCATTAATTAATAAACTTAATTTTCATATAATCACTGGTGGAAAGGCTCTAATCACTGCAAATAAAAAACCGTATACAGAATACTCAATTGGTCTTAATAATATTGGATTTGGTAAGTGGCGTTTTTTACGAATTGATTATGTTAATTCTACTCTTGGAAACATAAAAAAAAGTGGTTGGGTTTTTGGATTAACTTTACTTAATTAATTTTTATCTTTGATTTTATGAAAATCAATATTCTTCTCTTTGGTATAATAACAGATTTACTAGAAACCTCTAAGTTAGAAATTCAAGTCTCTGAAAATAGTACTGTTGCAGATTTAAAAGATAAACTATTATCAAAGTATTCTCAGTTAGAAAATATTGATTCTTATTCAATTGCTGTGAATGAAAATTATGCTGATGACAAATTGAATTTACAAGAAAATGATATTGTTGCAATTATTCCACCAGTAAGTGGAGGATAATTTTATTGAAGATACTTCTTATCTATATAAAAAGTGCCAAAAGGTAAAATAGAGGCAACTAAAATAATCATTACTGTTTTGAAATCCCATTTCATAGATTTTAAAAGAGTAATTGCTAAAATTATATATAACATAAATAGAATTCCGTGAGGCATGCCTAAAATTTTTACAAATGAAGCATCCCCATTAAAATATTTTATTGGTACAGCAACAAAAATCAATAATAGATAAGAAACTCCTTCAAGAAAACTTACAATTCTAAAAATATTTTTCATTTTTTCAACTAATTATATCTTAGCAACAAAGATACGTTTTGATTTGCTATTTTTGTTAATCAATATGATTAAAACATCCATAAAGATTACATCCGAGAAATTAGATTTACACAAATGTTATAATTTTGTGAAGGATGATTCTTGTGGCGGCATCTCAGCTTTTATTGGAACTGTTAGAAACGATACTCAAAATAAAAAAGTAATACAGTTAGAGTTTTCTAGTTATACGCCAATGGCTATTAAAGAAATGCAGAAAATTGCAAATATCGTTTTAGAAAAATTTAAAATTCAGAAAATTGCAATTCATCATGCGGAAGGTATTTTGAAAATTGGAGATATTCCTGTAATCATAACCGCATCTGCGAAACATAGAAAAGCAGCAATATTAGCTTGTGAATTTGCTATTGACACACTAAAAGAAAGAGTCCCTATTTGGAAAAAAGAATATTTTGAAGATGGTGAAGTTTGGATAAATGCACATCCTTAATAAGCAGATATTCCACCAGTCAAATTAAGTACTGATAATTCAGGATATTTCTTTTTTAATATTTGAGTTGCTTTGTAACTATTAAATCCACTTTGACAAACCAAAACATAAGTTTTGCTATTGTCTATACTAATTCTATCAACATTAAAATCTTGTATCGGAATTGTTTGATGAACTTTAAAGGGTAATTCTAAATTTGGTAAAACAGCGATAATTTCAATATCTATATCTGATAATTTCTCTTTTAATTCTAATGCTGAAATTTGTAATTTTTTGTCCTGAACTTTACAAGTTATATCAAAATAAGTATTGATTTTAAATAATTTTAAAATTTCATCTTTTAAAAAACTAGGTTTTAGGTTTATTTTTAACTGAGTGTTTTCAAGTGAATTATAAATTAATAACTTATTAATTAACGGGCTTCCAAGGCCAGTAATAAGTTTTAAAACCTCATTCACTTGATATGTAGCAATCATTCCTACAATTGCATTTAAAGTACCCACTTGCTCGCAATTAGGTATGTCAGTAGCCATTTTTGGAAATACATCTCTTAAATTAGCAGAATAATTTCCATCATTCTGCAAAACATTAAATGTAGAAACATAACCGTCAAATTTATATAAAGACCCGTAGACTAAAGGCTTATTTTTAATAACGCATGTATCATTTAATAAATACTTTATAACTAAAGAATCTGTAGCATCAACGACAATATCAGCTTTATCTATAAGATCAAAAGCATTTTCCTTTGAAAATGGTTTATTTGTAAAAGTAACTTTTGTGTAAGGTGATCGACTCTCTATAAATGCTGACAAAACCTTAGTTTTTGGCTCCCCAACATCATCAAGACTATAGAAAACTTGTCTGTGCAGATTTGTAAGGTCAACAACATCAAAATCTACTAAATGAATTTTCCCAATTCCACTTGCACCTAAATAAACTGCAATTGGACTACCCAAACCTCCGCATCCTACTATCAGGACAGATGTATTTTGCATTTTCTGCTGTCCAACTTCACCAATTTCTAATAAAGTTTCTTGACGTTTAAAAAGCTTTTTTTTTGAGGGTTTCATTTTACTTTTTTTATGACCTGTAAAGCGTTTTCAAAATCTTCAGGGGTATTTATGTTTCTAATTAAATCATCATTAATTTCTATAATTTCTACATCAGAATTAATCAACATTTTACGTGGACAAGAATAACCTTGTGCTAAATATTGTAATAAGATAGGATAAGCTTTTGGTTCATATATTGTGACTAAGGGCTCTACAAACTGTTTGTTTTTACCTTTAATTACAGTAGCAACTTTACTGGGATTTCTTTTTTTTAATACTAATTTAATTACTTGATCGTTTATAAATGGTAAATCTGTGGCCAATACAAACCATGCTGAATTTGGATCTTTTTGAAACGCAGAGCAAATTCCTCCAAAAGGACCAAGGTTTAAAAACTTATCAGAAATCTCATTCTCTTTTTCTGATTTATTTTCTACCGAATAATAAGTTTCTAAATTATTATTCTCCAATAATTCTTTTACAAACTCTCGCTGTGGTTTACCGTGATAATTAAGTTTAGATTTATTGAATCCCATTCTGACACTTTTGCCTCCAATCAAAACCAAGCCTTTAATAGAGGCAATTTTTTCTTGAATTAAATCATCAATATGAGCTACAATCTTGTCTACTTCATCAATTGAATAACAAATTAAACTTTTAATCTGTGGGTATTTTTTTTCTAGGAAAGAAAAAAAATCAGTTTCCTTTTTTAGCTTTATAATAAACTGAATATTATCTATCTCATCTAATCTTTTTAATACCGATGCTTCTTTTTCTTCATCTAAAATTAGAATTTGTTTTACCCCTTGATAATGATTCCCATTAATAAAAACATAATCATATTGGGAAAACTGCAATCTTTGTTGAAATTTATTGCTATTAGAATTGGTGTCAACCTGAAGATTTCCTTTGTGGTGTAAAGTGAATTTTGATAGCTTATTATATTCAATATCTTTTGAATGAGAAGCATCAAAATAAGCTAATTTATAATCAGGTAGCTTGTTTGATATCTTATGAATTAAGTCGGAGATAATATTACAATTTGTTCCTAAAACAGAAATTTCATTAGATGCGAAATTATCATTATTTCTCCTCTCTAAATTTATATGTTTTTGATGTTTACCCATTTTTAATATCAGATTTTCCCCCTGTTTTCTCTATAAGTTTTATTTGCTTTATTATCATTTCTTGACTGAGACTTTTACACATATCATAAATAGTTAAGCATGTAATATTCACTCCGGTTAAAGCCTCCATTTCTACGCCTGTTTTACCTTCAATTGTAACTTTACAGAATACTTCTATATTTTCTAAATCTATAATATTAATATCAATATCAATGCCACTGATTAATAATGGATGGCACATAGGGATCAAGTCAGAGGTCTTTTTAACACCTTGAATCCCTGCTATAATTGCTGTTTGAAAAACTGGTCCTTTTTTAGTTGATAACTCATCTTTTGAAAAACAAGATATTATATCTTTTCCTAAAAACATAGTCGCTTTTGCAACAGCGGTTCTTTTAGAGATTTTTTTATCTGATACATTTACCATTTTTGGATTATTGTTTTTATTTAAATGACTGAATTGACTCATTATCTGTATTTTATAATAGGAAAAACTTCTCCCTTTTTAAATTCTATTTGTCCTTGTGGTAATTGAATAAAAGCATCTGCATGTAATAAACTAGCTAAATCTCCAGAACCATTACCAAAAATAGGAGTAGCTATTAAATGGTCTAGCTGATGAGTTAACTTTACTTGTAGGAAGTAGGTTAGATTTGGCTTAAAGACGAAGTCTTCAGCTAAAGCTGCCATTTCTTTTTTTATTTCTATCCTGTTAGATGTGAAAAACCATGGATAAAAATATACCAGACAATTTACAAAGGTAGAAATTGGATTTCCAGGTAGTCCAAACACAACTGTACTTTTCTTATATTCATCTATGTGCTTTTTTTCGCCAAATAGAAAAGGTTTTCCTGGTCGTTGAGCCACAATATGAAATAGTTTATCTACACCTAACTCATTTAGTATTTCTGGCAAAAAGTCAAATTTACCTTTACTAACTGCACCACTGAATAATAAAACATCATAGTCATTTAAATAAGGTTCTATTGTCGTCTTTAAGACTAGCTTATCGTCTGAAATATGAGCTGTTTCAGAAACAATATTTAATTTCTCTAATAAAGTCACTAAAGTAAATACATTAGACCTTCTGATTTGATGTATCAAAGGAGTTTCATCAACACCAACGAGCTCATCCCCTGTTGAAATAATCATTACTTTAGGTAGCTTTGCAACTTTCACATATAACTTTCCAACAGTTGAAAGAATACCAATTTCAGCTGCAGATATTTTTGTATTTTCTTGAATTAGTAAGTCCCCTGCTCTCCCATCTTTTCCTTTAAGATGAACACATTGTTGATTTTTTATAGATGTTATATCAATAGTTGCTGTTCCGTTTACAATAGTTAAATCTTCATAGCGAATTACTGTATTTGTATTAGATGGAAGGACAGAGCCTGTCATAACTTCTATACAATTTTTTGGACTAGACAAATAGGTTTGTTGACTTCCTGCTGGCTGAATTCCTTCTATGAAAAAATTTCTTTGGCCTAAATTGAAAGAATTAAAATCGATAGCTATTCCGTCCATCGAAACTCTATTAAAGGGTGGGAAATCTCTATCTGCAAAAATTTCTTCTTTTAAAATTCTTCCTGAAGCTTTTATAAAAGGGAGTTGCTCAACTCCAAAATCTTGAGTTGTATTTAAAACGACTTGTAGGGCTTTTTCAACTGAAATCATTCTTTAGATATATAATCTTTAAATATTGTACTACTATATAGTTTGTTTTTTACCCACCAATGGTACTCATACTCTCAGAAACACTGCCTTTTTTACGATTCCTTTCCGCTATAAATCCATTCTCTGGCTTCTGCTTTACTAGCCTTAAAAAAATCTCTTTTAATTCGTCATCTGAGGCTCCTTCTCTAATAAATTCTCGGAGATTAAAAACTCCATCATCAAATAAACAATTTTTAAAAACACCGGTTGAAGTTATTCTGATTCGATTACAATCATTACAAATCGTTCTTGTAAACGCAGGAATAATTCCAACAGTTCCCTTATGGTTTTTTATTACATAATTTCTTGATGTAGATGATTTTTCAGATTGAACTTCATCAACTTCAAACTCTTTTTTTATTTCATTTAAAATTTTATTAAAAGTCCAGTTCTCTAACATTTCTCTTTGTCCTTTTCCATTAAAAGGCATTTCCTCAATAAAACGAACAGCTAAGTTATTATACTTTGTTAATCTAACAAAATCTCTAATTTCATTTGTATTGATTCCCGATTGAACTACTACATTTAACTTTAAATTTAAATTGCTTTTCTCTAATGTTTCCATCGTTTTAAAAACTTCATTGAAAACATTTCTACGTGTAATTTCATTAAATTTTACTGCCTGTAAGCTATCAATACTTAAATTAATGTTTTTAACTTTTTCAATTTTTTCAATTTTAGAAATATAATTAGAAATTAACGCACCATTTGTGGTAATATTGATAGCATCCAACAGATCATTATGAGACAACATTTCTAAAAAACTCACAAAATCTTTACGTACAAAGGGTTCTCCACCTGTTAACCGAACTTTTTTAACGCCTAACTCTGAAAGAACACGAATTAAACGATACATTTCCTTGAAGGTTAATAATTCGTGTTTTGGGACAATATCGATCCCATGGGAAGGCATACAATATTGGCAGCGTAAGTTACATCGATCTGTTACTGCTAAACGTACATATTCAATTTTTCGCCCAAAAAGATCTTTTAGTTCACTCATTTAACTTAATGATTTATAAATTAAATTTCTATAAATAAATGCCCTTAAGGTATAATTCATCTATATTTTGTCTTTAATAAAATTCATGATTAATTGAGTCGCTCCCAGATTATCTTGTATGTATTTTTTATTGATTTTCCCGCTTGATATTCTAAGAGAATCTTTGTTTTTTAACTTTATTAAAACCTCATTAAATTCTTGTTGATTCTTGACAGATATACATCCTTTTAAATCAATCAAATCAGTAGCTTCTTTAAATTTTTGATATCTATTTCCAATCACTATAGGAATACCAAAAGTAGCAGGCTCTAGAATATTATGTAATCCTGTTTTTAACCCCCCTCCAACATAAGCGACATCTGCGGCTTGATAGATTTTAGTTAGAACTCCTATGGTGTCTATAATAAATACTTGATATTCTTTTAAATCTTTATTTGATTTAGCTGAAAATAATACTGATTTCTTATTAATTGAATTTTGCAGTTCTAAAATTGAATCTTGTTTAATATTATGGGGTACAATTATAAATTTATCTTCATCTGTTGCCTTTTCATTAATGTAATTGATTAATAATTCTTCATCTTCTCTCCATGTGCTTCCGGCTATAACAATATATTTATTGTCTTTAAATTCATTTATAAAATCAAGAGAATTATCTTGTTTTAAGATCATTGAAACTCTATCAAAACGGGTATCTCCAGCAATAGAGACATTTTTAAAATTAATTGTTTCTAATAATTTTTTAGAATTATTATCTTGAACAAAAAAATGATGAAATGCTCTTAGTGACTTACGTGTAAAATCCCCATAATTTTTAAAGAAAATTTGTTGTTTCCTAAAAATCCCTGATACTAAAATTGTTGGAATTTCTTTTCTCTTTAATTCATTTAAAAGATTTGGCCAAAACTCATATTTTACAAAAAGGACTAGCTTAGGATTTACTATTTGTATAAACTTTTTTACTCTTCTACGACTGTCTAAAGGTAGATAACAAACTACATCTGCTTTATTGTAATTCTTTATAATTTCATAACCCGATGGTGAAAAAAAAGTAACTAATATTTTGTAATCAATATAGTGTTTGTTAATCTCTTCTATAATTGGAATTGCTTGTTCAAATTCACCTAAAGAAGCTACATGAAACCAAATAGTTTTTTTGTTTTTTAATTTTAAAATTTTTGAAAAGGTTTCTTTTCTCCCATTAACAAAAAGTTTTATTTTTTTGTTAAACACTGATATTATTGGTAAAAGTACCGATACCAAAAAAATTACAAAATTGTAGAGAAATTTCATCTTGGTAAAAATACAAAACGGAATCTTTTAAAACGAAAAACGCTCAAACAATTAATTGTTTGAGCGTTTCTTTAAGTTATTGAAGGTTTTTACTATGCTTCAAAAGGTGTTATAGAAACATAAGATCTATTATCTCTTTTCTTTCTAAACTCAACTACTCCGTCAACTCTTGCATGTAAAGTATGATCTTTACCCATGTAAACGTTTTCTCCTGGATTGTGCGTTGTACCTCTTTGACGAACAATGATATTCCCTGCAATTGCAGCTTGTCCTCCAAATATTTTTACTCCTAGTCTTTTCGATTCTGATTCTCTACCATTCTTCGAACTTCCTACTCCTTTTTTATGTGCCATGATAATATGGTTTTAAAATTGAATTTTGTTTTATTTACTTAAAGCATCAATTAATTCAGCTTTCTTTAAAGAAGTATATCCTTTGATACCTTTTCCTTTAGCAGCTGCTTTTAATTCTGCAACAGTCATTGAACTATAATCTGTTGTTGCTTCTTTTACATCAGCCTTTGGAGCAGCTTCTTTTTTTGGAGCTACTTCTTTTTTTACTGATTTTTTTGCACCAGATGCAGCTATGGATTCAATTTGAATCTCACTAAAAGCTTGTCTGTGTCCATTTTTCTTTATATAACCTTTTCTTCTTTTCTTTTTGAAGACGATTACTTTATCACCTTGTAAGTGACTTAAGATCTTGGCCGATACTTCGGCTCCTTTTATAGCTGGGGCGCCAATAGTTACGTTCCCTTTGTCTTCAATAAGCATTACATTATCAAAAGTAACTTTTGATCCTTCAGCTCCTTGTAAACGGTGTACGTATACTTTTTGGTCTTTTGCAACTTTAAACTGCTGCCCTGCTATCTCTACGATTGCGTACATACTATTTTTTTGCGTATTTATACTGATTATTAGCCTTTTCATGCTGAAAATGCGGATGCAAATATACATAGTTTTTGTAAAAATTACAACATGCAGGCTAAAATTATTTAATTTAAAAAAAATTAACAGAATTTTATATGAAAATAACCCTATAATTTTGATATTTGATGAATATTACTAAAATTCATGTAACATTTAAAAAGTTTTTTAGTCTAATTAGTAATATTTAAATCAAAATTAATCAAAAAAGAAAATAAATGAAAAAAAGTATATTCACTTTTACTTCAGCTGTTCTAATTGCATTCTCAATGAATGCTCAAAACGTTGAATTTGAAGAGTATGATTTAGACAACGGAATGCATGTGATATTGCATCAAGATAATTCTGCACCAGTTGTCACTACATCCGTAATGTATCATGTAGGGGCAAAAGACGAACAGCCAAATAGAACAGGGATGGCTCACTTTTTTGAGCATCTTTTATTTGAAGGAACGGAAAATATTAAAAAGGGAGAATGGTTTAAACTAGTTTCATCTAACGGAGGAAGAAATAACGCAAATACGACTGACGACAGAACATACTACTATGAAATATTCCCCTCTAATAAATTAGAATTAGGTTTATGGCTCGAGTCTGAACGATTGCTCCATCCAATTATCGGACAGGACGGTGTTGATACACAAAATGAGGTTGTTAAAGAGGAGAAAAGATTAAGAGTCGATAATCAGCCTTATTCTCGTTTTTTAGAAAATGTGAAAAAAAACATATTTAAAAAGCACCCATACAAAGGAACTACTATTGGTAAAATGAAACATCTAGATGATTCTACTTTAGAAGAATTCATGGCATTTAATAAAAAATTCTATGTTCCTAATAATGCAACATTAGTCGTTGCTGGTGATATTGATGTGAGTTCAACTAAGAAAATGATTGAAGATTATTTTGGCCCAATTCCAAGAGGAGCAAAAATAGAGAGAAGCTTTCCAAAAGAAGATCCCATTACCTCTCAAATAAATGCAAAAGCATACGATCCAAATATTCAAATACCTGCAATTATTGCAGCATACAGAACACCGTCTATGAAAACTAGAGATTCTAGAATATTAGATATGGTTTCTTCTTATTTGAGCTCAGGGAGAAGCTCAGTCTTATACAAAAAACTAGTTGACACAAAAAAAATGACACTGCAAGTCGGTGCGATTAATCAAAGTCAAGAAGACTATGGGACCTATATTTTATATGGCTTACCTCAGGGCGAAACTAAATTGAATGATATTGTAAAAGAAATTGATGAGGAAGTTGTGAAAATGCAAACAGAATTAATTTCTGAAAGAGCTTACCAAAAATTACAAAACGTGTTTGAAAACAATTTCGTGAATTCTAACTCAAGTGTAGAAGGTATTGCTAATTCTTTAGCTCGTTACAATATGCTATTTGGAGACACTAATTTAATTAATACTGAAATAGATATTTACAGATCTATCACCAGAGAAGAAATTAGAGGTGTAGTGAAAAAATACTTAAATCCTAATCAAAGATTAATCTTGGAATATCTTCCAGAGGAAAAATAAATCAAAAGAACTTTATAATTATGAGAACAAAAATTTTATCGTTAATAGCAATTGTAACTTTTTCTTTTGCTTTAAACGCACAAATAGACAGGAGTAAAATGCCAAAACCGGGTCCAGATCCGGTTGTTAAGCTTGGTAAAGCAAAAAAGTTTGTTTTAAAAAATGGTATGACAGTAATTATGGTAGAAAACCATAAGTTACCGAGAGCTTCCGCAAATCTAAGTATTGATAATAAACCTATTTTTGAAGGAGAAATAGCGGGTGTTTCATCTATGATGGGAAGCCTCCTAGGGCGTGGGACTGTAAATATTTCAAAAGATGATTTTAACGAAAAGGTAGATTATTTAGGTGCAAATGTTAGCTTTTATAACTCTGGAGCTTTTGCCTCTTCCTTAAAAAAATATTTTCCTGAAATATTAGGATTAATGGCAGATGGTGTTAAAAATTCTTTATTCACTCAAGAAGAATTTGACAAACAAATAAAAGTGACCTTAGACGGAATAAAGTCTGGAGAAAAAAGTGTTACAAATATCGCAAGACGAGTTGAAAGTGCATTGATTTACGGTAAAAATCATCCTTTTGGAGAATTTATAACAAAAGAGTCCGTAAATAAAATCACTTTATCGGACGTGAATAATTTTTACACTACTTACTATAAACCGAACAACGCATATTTAGTGATCGAAGGAGATATTAATCCTAAGAAAATAAAAAAATTAGTAAAAAATCTATTCAAAGATTGGAAGAAGGGGGTGATTCCTGTTCAGAAAATTAACAAGCCGACGAATGTTAATACAACAGAGATTAATTTTATTAATATGCAAAATGCGGTACAATCTGAAATTGCTATTATTAATAATATTGATTTAAAGATTGGTGACAAAGATTATTATGCTGCATTGTTAGCTAACCAAATACTAGGTGGTGGTGGTACTGCGCGTTTATTTCAGAACCTAAGAGAAGATAAGGCCTATACTTATGGGTCTTATTCAAGTTTAAGTCCAGGAAGAGATGCTGCAATTTTTAAAGCGACTGCAAGTGTAAGGAATATGGTTACGGATAGCTCAGTAGTTGAATTACAAAAAGAAATTACAAGAATTAGATATCAAAAAGCATCTGCAGAGGAATTAAAAAATGTGAAAGAAAAATATATTGGAAGCTTTGTTATGGATGTTCAAAAACCGAGGACATCTGCCAACTATGCTTTGAATATTGCGAAGTATAATTTACCCAAAAATTTCTATGCAAACTATATTGAGAATATTAATGCAGTAACTATAGACGATGTACAAAATGCCGCTATAAAGTATTTTAAAGGTGATAAAGCTAGAATTGTAATTACTGGAAAGGGTATTGAAGTTCTTAAGAACTTGGAAAAATCAGATTATATCATTAAGTATTTTGATAGCAAAGGAAATCCAACGGAGAAACCAGCAATGACGATGCCAATTCCAGATGGGATGACAGCAGAAAGTGTTGTTAATAGTTACATTCAAGCTATAGGGGGTAAAGAAAAGGTAATGGCTGTAAAAACAGTAATGATGGTCTCTAACGCGACTATTCAAGGAACTCCTTTGGTAATGACTATGAAATCTGCTGCTCCTAACAAAACCTCTCAAATAATTTCTGTTATGGGAAATACTTTCCAGAAAGCTGTTTTTGATGGAGAAAAAGGATATCAAGAGTCTAGAGGTCAACGTATGGATATGAAAGCTGAAGAGCTAGAAAAAGCAAAAGAAAATAATGCTCTTTTTAGTGATTTAAATTATACATCTGGAGTATTGGTAAGAATAGAGCCTTTAGATGGTAGTAATGCAGTTGTTTTAAAGTACAAAGAAATAGAAGTTTTTTATGATATGACAACTGGCTTAAAAGTGAAAGAAATAAAAAAAATGAAAATGCCAGATGGAAAGGAAAATAAAGTTCCTACAGTCTTTTCTGATTACAAAGAAGTAAGTGGAATAAAATTCCCTCACTCGATTGGACAAAAAATGGGGCCAATGGATTTAAACTTTGTAATAAAAGAAATTAAAGTAAATCAAGATGTTACAGAGGATGATTTTAAATAATCTAAAATTATAATATCAAATAAATAAAAAGAGTCAAAAGAAAATTTGGCTCTTTTTTTATTTCTTTTTATTGACCAAATATACTCCGAATAAAATAATAATTCCGGCGAATAACTGAATCAAACTTAACTTTTCACCATCAAATACTCCCCATAAAATAGCAACTACAGGAATTAAATAAGTTACCGATGAAGAGAAGATAGGATTAGAAATTTGCACCATTTTATTAAACATGATTTTTGCAATCCCAGTTCCAATTATTGATAAAACAGCAATATAACCTAACGATTCTAATCCTTGTTCTGAAGCCTTGAATTCTGTAAAAAAACCTGTAAATCCAAGTATAATTGTAGCAGGTGCTAGTAGTATCAAGAAATTCCCAGTAGTGATTGCTAAGGCATCTACATCTTGCAGATACTTCTTTACAATATTTACATTAAAAGCATAACCTATAGATGCAATTATTATTAGTAAAGCATACCAATAGTTCTGATTGGGGTTTAAGACAGCACCTTCTAATATCAATATTAATGTTCCAAAAAGCCCAATTAGAATTCCTAAGAGTTGTTGCTTTTTAAAAGCAAAACCAAAAAATAATGCTCCAAAAATTAAGGTGTTAAAGGGGGTGAAAGAAGTTAAGATTGAGACAATAGAGCTATCAATAGCAGTTAAGGTATATGAAAATAAAAAGCCTGGAATGAAAGTTCCTAAAAGTGCTGTGTAAAAAATATAAATCCATTGCTCCTTTTTAATTTTTTTAATACTCTTGAAACCAATTAACAATAAAAAAACTGATGTAACAATCATTCTTAGAGCACCTAATTGTATTGGAGAAACTCCTATTAGTGCTTTTTTCATTAGAATAAAGGAACTCCCCCAAACTAAAGAAAGTAAAAAAAGGTAGACCCATTTTTGCTGTTGATTATTCATAGTTTAATTTAAAATTTTTGCAAAAATCCGACAAATTTAAAGAAATGAAAAATTTTCTTAATAAATTTGTAATATAATTGAATTATAAGAATGAAATATCACAAACTTAAAGGTCCAGTATCAAAAATTAAAACTTGGTTTATTTATTCCGCATTTTTATTTGTTGTATTGAATCTAATAAACTGCAAATCTGAAAATAAATCAAACTCTAAAACGGCAGAATTAGCAGTAAATAGGCAAACCATTATGCTTCATGTTTCAGGTATGACCTGCGAGATTGGTTGTGCAAAAACAATTCAGTCGAAACTATATAAAAAAGAAGGCGTTCTTGCCGCAAAAGTTATTTTTGTAGACAGTATTGCAAAAATTGAATTTAATGCGAATAAGGTGTCAAAAAAAGACTTAGTCGCGTTTATTAATGGTATCGCTGGTGGTAAATTATATAATGCATCTGAAATGCTTAAATACGATTATTAATAGATATTCTAATACTCTGATAAACCTCAAATTTAAAATTAAAAAAACACAATTTATAATAATTCTAAAGAAAAGGCTTCTAGTTTAAGAAGCTCATTTTTATACCTTTTAATGTATCTTTGTATTGAACTTTAGATTTAATAAATCGTGAAAAGTAACTTTCCTAAAATCGTAAAAATCACAATAATATCTGTGTATTTAATTTTTTTAGCAGGATCAATCGTGAGAATGACAGGCTCAGGAATGGGATGTCCAGACTGGCCAAAGTGTTTTGGATACTATATCCCACCAACTTCAGAGGAGCAAATAACATGGAAACAAAATATTCATTTTGAGGAAGGGATGATTATTATTAAAAATAAAGAGTTATTTGTTGCGAAAAAAAACTTAAAAACTGGAATAAAATTTAATTCAGAAAACTGGGAATCATATAAAAAACATGATTACGCTAAATTTAACAAATATCATACTTGGACCGAATACATAAATCGTTTAGTAACCGTAGTGGCTGGTATTGTTTTTCTTTTTTTATTAGTAGGTGCTTACCAATCAAGGAAAAAGAATAAACTAATTCTTATTCTTAGTTTAGTTGCGTTCTTTTTGATGTTATTTGAAGCTTGGTTGGGAAAAACCGTAGTAGACAGTAATTTAACCCCCACAAAAATAACTATTCATATGGTTGCTGGCCTAGTAATCATAGGTGTTCTTCTAAAATTAAAATTTATAATTTCTGAAAAAAAATCAATCTATAAGTTCAATACTCTTTTTAATAAATTATTAATTATTTCTGTATTTTTCTCATTGATCCAAGTCGCTATGGGAACACAAGTTCGTCAATTTATAGACGAACAAGTAAAACAATTTGGATTTGAAAATAAAAATTACAGCTTGATGAACCCAAGTTTTAAATTCTACTTTCATAGATCTTTTACCATTGCAATTGTGTTAGTTAATTTAGGTATGTTTTATTTAAATCAAGTGAAAAACTTAGGCTATAAATTAGTAAATTGGATTGTTCTCTTAATATTCCTAGAGGCTCTTACTGGTATTCTAATGTATTATGCAGAATTTCCAATAGGAACTCAAGCGATTCATTTACTTTCGGGTGCAATTTTATTTGGATTGCAATTTTACTTGTTACTACAGAGTAGAAAACTAAATACTAATTGATCTATTTTTTTGTCCATTCTAAGGTTTCAATAATACGCAAAACATCTTTTTTAATATATGTTACCGCTGGCAATATAGAATCGTAATTAGGTTTTACGTAAAAATATAAAGACCCTTTTATGAAATTATTTACACTGTCTGTTGCATGAAACTGAATTTGAGAAGCTGCGTTACCAGTAATTTCATACATCGTGGCAAAAACTCTTTTTTCTCTATTCAAAAAATCTTTTGGCTTAATTTCTTCAGCTTTTAAGGTGTGTTTAAAAACTAGTTTTTCTGCCTCCTTTATAAGTTCTGCTATATTATCATTTACTTTTCTGTAGGTAATATCTATTGAAGCTTTTAAAGTTGGATATTGTATTTTTATCCAATTATATTTTTCATCCTTTATTATTGTATTTTTTGAAATATCAAATAAATAAGGCCTATCAATTGGTAGTATTTTATATTCATTATTTGAATATTGTAAGTTTAAATAAGCTTTAGGTTTAGGTAAGCTTTCTTGTTTACAAGAAAAAAAAACTAGTAAATAAAAAGGTATAAATATATTACGCATTTCTAGTTACTTTTACTTGTTTTATTCTTTTTCTATCTGTAGCTTCAATAGTAAAAGTATAGTTCTTGAAATTTATTTTCTCTTCTTTTTTTGGGAATTTCCCAGAAACCTCTAAAATAAAACCAGCTAAAGTTTCAGATTCTCCTTTTGCTTGTTCAAAAATAGACTCATCTTCATTATTTAAAACTTTACAGAAATCTTTTATATTGGTTTTACCTTCAAAAATATAATTGTTCTCATCAATTTTAGAATAAGATAAATCCTCATCATCGAACTCGTCATTTATATCGCCTACAATTTCTTCAATTACATCTTCTAAAGTAACTAATCCACTAGTTCCTCCGTATTCATCAACCACAATCGCTAGGTGATTTTTCTTTTCTTGGAACTCGGAAAGCAAATCATCTAATTTTTTATTTTCAGGAACAAAAAACGGTTCTCTAACGAGTTTTTGCCATTCAAATGTTTTTTCATTTAAATGAGCTAGTAAATCTTTTGCATATAGAACACCTATAATATTATCTATGCTTTCACTGTAAACCGGGTTTCGAGAATAACCATTTTTTAAAATCTTATTCAAAACATCTTCATATAGCTCGTCATCTGATAATGCAAAAATATCTATTCTTGGCTTCATTATTTGGACCGTTTCTATATTGCCAAAATTTACAATCCCTTCTAAAATCTTTTGTTCATCCTTTGTTGTTGCTTCTTTTGATGTCAACTCTAGAGCTTGAGATAATGTTTCTACTGAAAATAAGTTGTTTTTACTTCCTAGACTTTTTTCTACAACATTGGTAAGGTTGATTAAAGGATAACTTAAAGGCGTTAAAAAAAAATTCAAAAAACTAATAGGTTTGGATATAAAACTTGCAAAACGAACTGCATTTCTGGATGCATATACTTTTGGTAAAACCTCACCAAATAAAAGAATTAAAAATGTAATTAAAATAACTTCTATTAAAAAGCGTAGCTTAATTCCAAAAATTGAATAATCAAAATCTCCTAAAAAGCGCTCTCCTAAAGCTGCAAAAAGCAGTACAATTAAAATATTTACAAAATTATTAGTAATTAAAATTGTGGCTAGTAATTTCTTGGGTTTTTCAATTAGCTTTACAACTGAATTGTTCTCGTTTTGAGATAATAAATGATCAACATCTATTTTAGAGATGGAAAAAAAAGCTACCTCTGCACCTGAAATTAATGCAGATATTATTAATAACAAAATAAGCACAAAAATATTTATTAATGCTATAATGTCTAAGGCTAAAAGTGAAATGAATAAAAGCTTGGGATCTGGATCCAAATTTTAAAATTTAAATATATTAGAATGGTAGGTCTTCATTAACTTCTGGGATCACCTCTTGTTCTTTTGATGGAGAAGCTAGATTATTTTGTGACGATTGTTGAGTAGAAGGTTTTTCTAAATTCTTTTTAGTTGACAAAAACGTCATTTCTGTTACTTGAACTTCAGTAGCATAGCGTTTAACTCCATCTTGCTCCCATTGTTTATTCTTAAGCTTACCTTCACAATATACTTTATCGCCTTTAGTTAAGTATTTCTCACAGATTTCTGCCAACTTATTTTTTACGACAATATTATGCCAATCTGTTGTCGTCACTTTTTCACCGGTTTGTTTGTTGGTGTAACTTTCATTGGTAGCAATAGGAAATCTTCCAATTGAGTTTCCTCCATCAAAATAATGCATTTTAATTTCGTCACCTAAATGTCCTATTAAAATTACTTTGTTTACTGTTCCTGCCATGACTTGAGATTTATCAAATCAAATGTACTAAAAATATCAATTAGTTTTTAGGATTAAAAGCTTTCAAAAAATTAGCAATTAAAACAGGAACTGGATATTTATTAACATCCATCCAATTAATATTTGCTTCAGATAATATTTCGGTTTTAACTATCCAAAACTTAGTGTATATGTGTTGATGAGATAATTTATGGATAATTTCTTTATTGTTAAATACAGATGTAGTTGTTTCATTGGGAAAAAAACCGACAAACTCTTCGTTAGATATTAATTCTATACAATCAATACTTTTTTTAGTTTCTATTAATGGGAATTGATACAAACCTTGCCAAATTCCTTTCCCTTTTCTTTCATTTAAAATAGTTTTACCATTCCCCGTAACAGCAACTAAAAAATTAAAATATCTATTTCTTACTTTAGTTTTTTTCAGCTTAACCGGTAGTTCTTTAATTATTTTTTTTTCAAGAGCTACACAACTATCCGCAAAATTACAGCTTTCACACAAAGGATTTTGAGGTTTGCAGTGTAAGGCTCCAAAATCCATAATCGCTTGATTAAAGTTCCCCGGCTGCGACTTGTCAATTAAAGACTGAGCTAGGGCTTTAAACTCTTTAATGCCGCCAGCTGAATTAATTTCCGTTTTAACACCAAAGTAACGCGAAAGAACCCTGTAAACGTTTCCATCAACAACAGCTGTCGCTTCATTAAAACAAATTGAAGAAATAGCAGACGCTGTATAATCTCCAATTCCTTTTAATTTTATAATTTCTTTATAATTAGAGGGAAACTGACCATTCAAATTCTTTGCAATATGTTTTGCTGTAAAATGTAAATTTCTTGCTCGTGAATAATATCCCAAACCTTGCCACATTTTTAAGACAAGTGTTTCATCTGCATTTGCAAGATCAAAAACTGTTGGAAATGCGTCTATAAACTTTAGATAATAAGGTAGCCCCTGCGCGACTCTTGTTTGCTGAAGCATAATCTCAGATAGCCAAATGAAATAGGGGTTTTTACTATTGCGCCACGGTAAATCTCTCTTATTTTGTAAGTACCAGAATATTAATATATTAGAAAATTTCATCAGTAAAAAATAGATTTACAAAAATACATTTTAATTTTGTTGCAAATTTAAGCTTTAATCTTTTTGGAGTTGATTAATTATCATATATTTGCCTCCGCATTTTTAGTAGTAAATTAATAAAAATATAGTAAAAATAAAGACATGACGAAAGCAGATATCGTATCAAAAATTTCAGAAAAATCTGGTATTGAAAAAACAGATGTTTTAGCAACTGTTGAAGCATTTATGACTGAAGTAAAAGATGCACTAGAGAGTGGTGATAACGTTTATTTAAGAGGTTTTGGTAGTTTTATCATCAAAACAAGAGCAGAAAAAACAGGTAGAAATATTTCAAAGAATACAACTATCAAGATCCCTGCACACAACATACCAGCCTTTAAACCGGCTAAAACTTTTACTGAAGGGGTAAAAAATAAAGTATCTGTAAAGTAGTAAAAACATTAATCTAAACCTTAATCGGTTTAAAAAACATCTCGCATTATGCCAAGTGGTAAAAAAAGAAAGAGAGCTAAAATCTCTACACACAAAAGGAAAAAAAGAGCTAGAGCAAATAGACACAAGAAAAAGTAACAATTAGCTTACTTTATCGTTTATTGTTTAGCCAAAACAAAAAGTTCATTGACATTAGAAGGTTTTTAAAACTGCAAATGCAGTAAATCTTCTCACGGTATTATAAAATACCTGACAATATTAATCCATCTACACAATTAAGTGTAGTTTAAAACCAAGTTCAGCATGAAAACAGAATTAATAATTCGTTCAAATTCATCTGATATTGATTTTGCCTTATTAAGAGATGGGAAACTTATTGAATTAAATAATGAAACAACTGATAACAAATTCTCTGTTGGCGATATTTTTTTAGCCAAAATAGGAAAAGTGTTAACAGGTTTAAACGCGGCATTTGTAAATGTTGGTTATCCAAAAGACGGATTTCTACATTATCATGATCTAGGCGCGCAAGTAAATTCATTAAATACATTCATTAAGAAAGTAAGCACAGGTAAGTATAAAGAATTCACTTTAAAAAACTTCCAGTTTCAGGGAGACATTAACAAAGACGGTAGCATTCTCGAAACAATTAAGACAGGGCAAAACCTGTTAGTACAAATTGTAAAAGAACCAATTTCTACAAAAGGACCAAGATTAAGCTCAGAGCTTTCTATTGCCGGTAGATTTTTAGTTTTAGTTCCTTTTTCTAATAGAGTTTCAGTTTCTCAAAAAATAGAAGATCCAAAAGAAAAAGAACGTTTAAAAAGATTAGCAAAGAGTATAAGACCAAAAGGTTTTGGCGTTATCTTAAGAACTGTTGCCGAAGGCAAAAAAGTAGCAGAACTAGATAAAGATTTGCAAAACTCATTAGAGCGTTGGAAAACTATGTGTAAGCGAATTGCAAACACAAACACACCAACAAAAATATTGAGTGAATTAAACAGAGCATCCTCTATTTTAAGAGATGTAATGAATGAATCTTTTACAAATATTGTAACTAATGACGAGACACTTCAAGTTGAGATTAAAGAGTATTTACAAGAAATTTATCCAGAAAAGGAAAAGATTGTAAAACTACATACATCTGAAGTGCCTATCTTCGAAAAATACGGAATAGAAAGACAGATTAAAACCTCATTTGGGAAAACTGTTTCTATGAGTAGAGGTGCATATTTAGTTATAGAACACACAGAAGCTCTTCACGTTATAGACGTAAATAGTGGAAATCGTTCTAATAAAGCTGGATCTCAAGAAGACACCGCCTTAGAAGTAAATTTAATAGCTGCATCTGAAGTAGCACGACAGTTACAACTTCGTGATATGGGAGGAATTATAGTAGTTGATTTCATTGATTTGCATTCAGCAGAAAACAGAAATAAACTCTATCAGCATTTAAAAGAAGAAATGTCTTTTGATAGAACAAAGCATAAAATTCTACCTCCAAGTAAATTTGGTTTGATCCAGATTACAAGACAAAGGGTAAGACCTGAGTTGAGTATAAAGACTACCGAAACAAACCCAAATAAAAACGGAGAAGTAGAGGCACCAATTGTGCTGTTAGATAAGTTAGAATCAGACTTAAGTAAGTTTGTTTCAAATAAAAGAAATAAAAAGATTAGCCTTCATGTGCATCCTTTTATTGCTTCTTATTTAACAAAAGGAGTATTATCAATTCGTTTTAAATGGTACTTAAAACATAAAAAGTGGATTACAATTATACCTAGAGACGCTTACACCTACTTATATTATAGATTTAAAGCTACAAAGAATTAAAACTATTAATAAGTAAAGGCAATAATTTTTTATCAAAAAAACCCGCAACTAAAAGTTGCGGGTTTTTTATTTTATAAAAATCAACTATTATTTCTTAAACTTTAAAGCTTCTGAGCGACCCTTTTTAAAAATCTTATTACTATTCCCTTTTCCTTTTCTTAGCTCTTTCTGATCCTCACAAGGTAATTGAATCACTTCTCTACATTCTATGGAACAAGTATTCTCAGATTTCTCAGCACAGGAGTCGCACTGAATAAATAATAAATGACAAGCCTCATTTGCACAATTTGTATGCACATCGCAAGATTGACCACATTGATGACAATTAGCGACAATATCATCTGTTATTTTCTCAGATCTTCTATGATCAAATACAAAATTCTTCCCTATAAACTTGTTCTCAATACCCTGCTCTTTTACTTGGCGAGTATATTCTATAATTCCTCCTTCTAACTGAAAAACATTCTTAAATCCTTTGTATTTATAATAAGCAGAAGCTTTTTCGCAACGGATTCCACCGGTACAATACATTAATAAATTTTTGTCTTCTTTGTTATCTTTTAAGTCTTGTTCAATAATATCTAGAGAATCTCTAAAAGTATCTACATCTGGGGTTAATGCTCCATCAAAATAACCAATTTCACTTTCGTAATGATTTCTCATGTCTACACAAACTGTATCAGGATTATTCATCATAACATTGAATTCTTCAGCATTTAAATGAATTCCTTTGTCTGTGACATCAAAAGCCTCATCATTTAAACCATCTGCAACAATTTTATTTCTAACTTTAACTTTTAGTTTTAAGAAGGACTTATTATCTTGCTCTATAGCAATATTTAAGCGTATATCTTTTAAAAAAGAGATACTATCTAATTGTTCTTTTAACTCATAAAATTTTTCTGCAGGAACCGATAATTGTGCATTAATGCCCTCGTAAGAAACATAAATCCTTCCTAGAACATCTAATTCATTCCATTCTAAAAATAATTTATCCCTTAATAATTGTGGGTTTTTTATCTTAAAATACTTATAACACGATATTGTTAGGCGATCTATTCCTGCCTTATCGATTAAAGCTGCGCATTCTGAAGCGCTTAACTTGTTGTACAGTTGCATGCTATACTTATTAGGTTAAATTGATGTTTTTACAAATGTAGTTAAATAATCAAAAATTTACACTTGTAATAACGATTTAGAAAAGTTAAAAATGAAATAATAAAACTAATTAAAGAAACTAAACTATTCCGATTAATTTTTAAACACCAAAGTTTAATTTATATCGGTTTTAAATTTAGGCTGAATTATAACTCTTTATCAAATTTATTTTATTCTTTTTTTTATCATCTTTGCAATATATAAAAATGAAAAAATGAAAGTAGCTATCGTTGGTGCAACGGGTATGGTTGGTTCAGTAATGTTAAAGGTTTTGGAAGAGCGTAATCTACCAATAACAGAACTAATTCCTGTTGCATCTGAAAGATCTGTTGGTAAGAAATTAATATATAAGAATAAAAAATATTCCGTTGTATCATTGAAAGAAGCTCTTCAAATGAGGCCAGATTTAGCGTTATTTTCTGCCGGAGGAGATACCTCCTTAGAATGGGCTCCTAAATTTGCAGAAATAGGTACAACAGTAATTGATAATTCTTCAGCATGGAGAATGGATCCGACAAAAAAACTAATTGTTCCAGAAATTAATGGTGATATTTTAACCTTAGATGATAAAATTATTGCGAATCCTAATTGTTCAACGATTCAATTAGTAATGGCATTAGCCCCTTTGCACAATAAATATAAAATGAAACGCTTAGTCATCTCTACATATCAATCTGTTTCTGGAACTGGTATAAAGGCTGTTCAGCAATTAAAGAACGAAGAAGCTGGAATAGTCGGAGAAATGGCATATCCACATAAAATTGCGAGAAATGCATTACCTCATTGTGATGTTTTCTTAGAAAATGGATACACAAAAGAAGAAATGAAACTAGTTAAAGAACCAAAGAAAATATTAAGAGATGATTCTTTTTCTGTAACAGCTACAGCTGTCCGTATACCTACAATTGGCGGACATTCTGAAGCTGTGAATGTCCAATTTGAGAATGACTTTGATTTAAAGGAGGTTCGTGAAATTTTATCAGATTCTCCAGGATTAATAGTTCAGGATGATCTACCAAATAATTTATACCCTATGCCAATAAACGCCCATAATAAAAATGAGGTATTTGTAGGTCGAATTCGAAGAGATGAATCTCAGGAAAATACCTTAAATTTGTGGATCGTTTCTGACAACCTTAGAAAAGGTGCCGCGACTAATACAATTCAAATTGCCGAATATTTAATTAAAAATAATTTGGTTTAACATAAACTTTTAATGTCAACGTTCTATAAAGTAAAAGTAAAAGAAGTTAAAAAAGAAACTGCAGATGCCGTTTCTGTTGTATTTGATATTCCTGAAAACTTAAAAACTGAATTTAATTTTTTTGCAGGTCAATATATTACTCTCCAAAAAAAAATAAACGGGGAAGAAATTAGAAGAGCATATTCTATTTGCTCTACTCCATCAAGCAACGAGGTTCGGGTTGCTATAAAAACTGTTGAAAAAGGGGTATTCTCTGTTTACGCAACTTCTGTTTTAAAGGTCGGAGATTTTATTGAAATCTCTGCTCCCGAGGGGCGATTTTTGTTAAATTCAGAGGCATCTAAAGATTATTTAGGGTTTGCTGCTGGATCAGGCATCACGCCTATTCTGTCAATGTTAAAAACAGTTTTAGAAACTGAAACAAATGCAACTTTCACACTAATTTATGGCAATAAAACGATAGTAGACACTATCTTTTTTGACGAATTAAATAGGTTAAAAGAAACCTTTCCAGAAAGGTTTAACTTACATTTTATTTACAGTAGAGAAAATGTAAAAAACGGTTTACGTGGAAGGATCGATGAAAATGTAACCAACTACTTTGTTAAAAACATGTATAAAGAAACTTCTTTTAGCGCTGCATATTTATGTGGTCCAGAAGAAATGATTAAAAATGTTTCAAAGACCCTTGAAAAAAATAATATCTCTAAAAATAGCATTCATTTTGAACTTTTTACTGTATCGGTTGATCAAGAGAAAACAAATCAAATAAAAGAAGGCACTTCAGAGGTAACTGTTTTATTAGATGATGAAAAATCTATATTTATAATGCAGCAATCAGATGATCTTTTGGCAGCTAGTCTTCGTAACGACCTAGACGCTCCATACTCTTGTCAGGGAGGTGTATGCAGCTCCTGTTTAGCAAAAGTGATAGAAGGTAAGGCTGTTATGCTTAAGAACTCAATTTTAACAGATGGTGAAGTAGCAGATGGGTTAATTTTAACATGTCAAGCACACCCAACTACATCAAAAATTACAATAGACTTTGATGATGTGTAAAATTCCGTATTTTTACTAATATGGATTTTTACGATTTTAAAAATGCTTTTTTTATAGGGTTTTTCATGGCCTTTATGATTGGCCCCGTCTTTTTCACTCTAATACAAACTAGTATTTTAAAAGGAGCTAGAGCTGCAATTTCTTTCGATTTAGGTGTCGTTTTAAGTGATTTATCTTTTATTTTAATTGCTTATTACGGAAGTCGTTCTTTATTAGAGAAAATAAAAGACGATCCAAGAATTTTCTTTATAAGTGGCTTTGTTTTGATTATTTACGGATTAATAACTTACTTAGAAAAAGAAAAGAAAAAGGAAGTCTTAGCATCTGCAAAAGCCTTAAATATTGGAATAAAAAATAATTACTTAAGACTATTTTTTAAAGGTTTCTTTTTAAACTTTATAAACGTGGGTGTTTTAGCTTTTTGGTTAGGAATTGTTTTGGTTATTGGACCTATTCTAAAAATGGATCAACCGTCAATTTTCTGTTATTTTGGAACGATTTTGACTAGTTATTTTTTAACAGATTTAGGGAAAATATTTTTGGCAAAAAAATTAAAAACTAAAATGACTCCTTTGGTAATAAATCAAACAAAAAAAATAATGGGTATTATTTTAATTTTTTGCGGAGTGTTTTTAATGCTAAAAGGATTCATTCCTACCGTTAAGTTCGATGATTTAATAAAAATAAGCGAATAAATAAAGCGAAGTTTCTACCTCGCTTTATTTATTAAAATTTTCATCTAACCTACTTCACTTCGAAAGTATTATTTGTAGTATCTATATCCGCCATTAATTTACTTTTATCAATTATAACAGTTTTTACAGTTTTTGGTGTTTTAAAAGTATATGTTGGATTAGCCCAAGCCCAATCTTCTAAAATAGACGCAGAAGTTGGTTTGTTCCCTCTCATTATTCTTAACGGAATATTAAAGTTTTCCTTAGAACCATCTTCATAGATTACTTCTAAATCTATCGGCATCGGCATTTGCCCTATTCTTTCTAAAGTTATTTGACTGCCTTCTACTGCTTTGATTCCATAATCAATTGTATGAGTCGTCTTTATCCATTCGTTTAAATACCAATCTAAATGGATACCGGAAACACCTTCCATAGTTCTTTTTATATCATTAGGAGTTGGATGTTTAAAACTAAAATCAGTAAAATATTTTTTTAATCCTTTTTCTACATTGTCAGACCCTATAATATATTCTAGTTGTGATAAAAACATACTTCCTTTCCCATAACTTCCTGTTCCATATGCTGCATTTGTGTTATATCTATCTGCATGTGTGGTCAAAGGTTCTTCTAATCCATTTTTTACGATATAATTATATCCTCTATAAGGACCTGCATTCGGGTTTTTATCTTGGTCTATTTTCATTATTTCTGATGAAGCCTTATTAGAAATATAAGATGCAAAACCTTCATCCATCCAAGGGTGTAAACTCTCGTTAGAGGCTAATAAAAATTGAAACCAAGTATGAGCCATTTCATGACTAGTGACTCCAAAAAGACTTCCAAACTTCCTTTTCCCTGTGATTAAAGTAGACATTGCATATTCCATACCACCATCGCCTCCTTGAATTACTGAGTATTGTTTATAGGGATATTGACCCACGTGCTCACTGAAGTATTTCATTAACTTCGCAGTTGGCTCTTGTAAGTCTTTCCAATTTTTTAAATAACGATCATCTAAATTTTTCTTATACAAAAAGTGTAGGTCAATACCATTATCCATTTTTAAAACATCATGTTTATAATCTTGATCTGCAGCCCACATAAAATCATGCACATTTGGGGCTTTAAAATGCCATGTTAGTTTTTCTGTTTCTGGCAAATTTAAATCTATAGACTTATCTTCATAACCGTGACCAATCTCTTGAGGATTTTGAAGATATCCTGTTCCACCAACGACATAGCTCTTATCAATTTTTAACTTTACATCAAAATCACCCCATACTCCATGAAATTCGCGAGCAATATATGGAGGAGTATGCCAACCTTCAAAATCATATTCTGCCATTTTAGGATACCATTGTGCCATTGAAAGCGCAACTCCTTCTTTATTGTTTCTCCCTGAGCGACGAATTTGTACTGGAACTTGAGCATCAAAAACCATATCAAAAGTCACACTTTCTCCTGGTTGAATTGCTTTATCTAAGCTTACCTCTAAAATAGTCCCAACAGTCTCAAACTCAATCGCAACTCCGTTTTGTTTTAACGAACTCACTTTGATATATCCAATCTCATTAGATTGTAACTTACTTATTCTGTCCGTTACTCTTCTATCTGGATCTTTAATGTTTCGAGATCTAACGTCCATTTGAGAGCCAGGTTGGAATGCATTAAAGTACAAATGATAAAATACTTTTGTTAATTCATCTGGTGAATTATTTGTATAAACAGCTTTTTGAGTTCCTGAGTATTGATAATTAGTTACATCTACATCAATTTCCATCGAGTAGTTAATGTGCTGCTGCCAGTATGTTGTAACAGACGAACTTTTTTCTTTAAATTTGGCAGTATAAAAGTGGGGGTAACTGCCATCATTAAGAGTGATGCCACAAGAGCTAAACATTAGTGTAATACAAAATAGTAAAAGTATTTTCTTCATTATTTTTAGATTTATTATGATAATCGAGTTAGTAATTGTTTACTATTTCCTATTATTTTCCATTCACAATTTTATCCGCCATTTTTAAAGCATTGTAAGCGTTAACGATACGCCCAGAAACTGATAAATCTGAAAAAGGTACTTTCTCTCCAGATGGATTTTCTCTAGATTTTGATCCTGGTTTTATTACATTGAAATCAACTTTAATTCCAGAATTCATTAAGATATGCTTTACTTGACTTGCTGATAATTGAGGATAATAAGATCTTACCAATGCTGCAACGCCCGCTGCGGAGGGAGCGGCCATAGAGGTACCACTCATGGCTTTATATTTGTCTTTTGGAACTGTTGCATAGATTTCAACTCCTGGAGCAAAAACATCAACATTCATTTTACCGTAATTAGAGAAATTTGCAGGCAATCTTTCATCATAGTGATATAACATAGCCCCAACAGTTAGAACATTATCTGAAATTTCATTTACCAAATCATTAGAATCATTTGGAAAAGTTTTTTCAACATCTATATTCTTTCCGTCATTACCTGCGGCATTTACAATTAATACATCTTTTTTTGCTGCGTATTTAATCGCTTCATAAACCCATTCTTTATTTGGGGAGTATTTTTTACCAAAACTTGTATTGATTATTTTAGCTCCGTTATCAACTGCGTAACGGATACCTAGCGCTACATCTTTATCATGTTCATCTCCATCTGGAACAACTCTAACCGCCATAATTTTTACATTATTTGCTACCCCATTTACCCCATTGCTATTATTTCTAGATGCTCCGACTATTCCTGCTACATGAGTACCATGACTCTCTAAATCTTTAGATCCAATAACATTATTATTACCATAATTACTGTCTGTAATATCATATAAATCATCTCCTAAAGATTGGCGTGCATTAAAATTTAAATCATAGCTTTTTGCTTTCTCTTGAGCATCTTTATAATTTAAAAATCCTTTTTTATATTCTATAATTCCTTTTTCAGAAGCGCCATTGTTTAATAAGCCTATTATATCAGATATTTGTGCAGCTTCTTCAGGATTCTCAGTTTTTATTGCTTTTAAATCGGCTATAGTATAAGTTTCTTTTCCTACTAATTTTCTTACCGACTTAAAATTACTTTCGATTTGAATAAGTCTTTGAGCCGTCTTTTCTAAATTAGCTAACTCTGATTTTTTTGCTTCAGAAACTTTAGTAAAGTCTTCTTTTATTTTTACGAAATCTTCAAATTCAGTTTTATTTTTTTCTTCAATTTCTGACGCCTTTTTATCACCAAACTTAACCATCCCAGATTTTACAATTCTAGTGATTTCTAATTGATCTGCATTTACAATTATACCCGATTCATTTCCTAAGAAATTCCATCCATGAATATCGTCTACATAACCATTATTGTCATCATCATTATTATTTCCTGCAATTTCTTTAGGATTTGTCCAAGCAACATCTTTTAAATCTTTATGTTCAATGTCTAATCCTGAATCTGCTATAGCAACTATTACAGTTACTCCCTTTTTACCTTCTAGAAAACGGTATGCTTTTGCGATACTCATTCCTGGAATTGAATCTTTTTCTAAATCAAGATGACTCCAAGTATTCAATTCAACATCAGAATATTTTCCCTTTTTGGCAGACATATTTATCGCAATTTCAGTTCCATTTGGAACAGGAATTGCTACTATCGATGTTTTACAGCTTGTTAAAATTAATCCAGCTAAAGCTGAATAAAATAATGGTTTTAATACTTTCATAATTGGTTTTAATTAAATGAATATGTCGTTAAATTTGTGTGTGTTTTCTAGCCTAACTCCTTTTTCTGTATGTTTTACAGTACAAATTTCATTATAAGGATCGTGTTCTAAAAAAAGATAATAATTTTTATCCGCAGCTTCCTTTAAAAAAGAGGCCTTTTCTTTTATGGTCAATAATGGTCTTGTGTCATATCCCATTACATAAGGAATAGGAATGTGTCCTGTTGTTGGTAATAAATCTGCCATAAAAACAATAGTTTTATTCTGATACGAAATCTTTGGCAACATTTGCTTTTCTGTATGACCATTCATAAACAAAACTTCAAAACCAATTTTCTCTTTAGCGTTTATATCTATAAAGTTTAATTGTCCACTTTCCTTTATTGGTTGTATATTTTCCTTTAAAAAAGAAGCTTTTTCTCGAGAATTAGGATCTGTTGCCCATTTCCAATGATCGCTATTAGACCAAATTTTTGCATTTTTAAATGCGGGTTGTAAGATCGTTTTTGCACTATTAAATTCAATAGCACCACCACAATGATCAAAATGTAAATGTGTTAAAAAAACATCTGTAATATCATTTCTAGAAAAACCATGTTTTGCAAGAGATACATCTAAAGAGAAATTTCCAAATAAATAATAGTAGCCAAAAAACTTTTGAGATTGTTTAGCTCCTAAACCTGTATCAATTAAAATAAGACGACTCCCATCCTCAATAAGCATACAACGGGCACTCATATCTATTAGGTTATTTCCATCTGCAGGATTGGTTTTTTGCCAAATACTCTTTGGAACAACACCAAACATAGCGCCGCCATCTAGCTTAAAATTACCAGTTTCTATTGGATAAATCTTCATCAACAACAAATATGCAGAAAATACTACAGTTTTTTGTTAATAAACGTCTAAAGATTAATCTACTTTAATAGAAAAAATAGTTTTTAACCTATTTTTTTAAGTAAGAAAAGAGCTTTTTTTTAACAGTAATATTAATATCAAAAAAAACGCTTCAATTTCTTGAAGCGTTTTGAGGTGTCGAGCGGATTCGAACCGCTGTAGATGGTGTTGCAGACCACTGCCTAGCCACTCGGCCACGACACCTTGTTAATTTAAGGCTTGCAAATCTACGTAATTTTAGAAGTTTTGCAAGTGTTTTTTTTGTGTTATCGCTTTTTTTTGAGGATAACAACAACTTCTTCTACATTGCCTCCAATAGGTGGATTTATTTTTGATACTGAAATTTTTGCTTTTTTAATCATTTTGAGTTCGTTAAAAAATCGATTTAAAATTCGCTGTGCAACTTCTTCTAATAGTTTAGAACGAATCGCCATTTCCTGCTTTACAATATGGTTTAAATGAACGTAATCTACAGTGTCTTCTAATTCATCTGTCTTTGCAGATTTTATTAAATCAGCCTTAACCTCAACATCTACTCTGTATTCACTCCCAATTATTGCTTCTTCCTCTAAACAACCGTGATAGGCATAGATCTTAATATTATTTACTTGAATGCTTCCCATTTTATTCTTCTGGATTTGATACTGAATCTAATTTTTCCCACATTTTGTCTGTATTTAAACGAAAAGAACCGATGTAATCAAAGCTGCATTGTTCTGGAGAAATTATAGATAAAAAAGGTTCTTTTTTTTTGTTGTTATACAAATGATAATTTTCGCCAAATATTGGTTCAAAACTGAACTTAGCATTATAAATTAAATCATTATACTGAAACTTTTGCATTAACGATTCATATTCTTTTTTTACCTCGTCGAACTTAGATTTAAATTGTTTGTTAACGCGCTGAATTCCATCATTTTTCCAGCTAGCTGTATTTAATGGAGTAATTACGGGTGAACTAGCAGAAGTCCCATACGGTTTTAAAGCAGCGTCATATTGCTGTGTTTCTTCATTAAAAACAACCAAATCTGGTTTTTTTGCTTCATTTTTCATACAATGCAAAAATACGATAAAAAAAAAGCAGTAAAAATTAATTATAAAAAATTAACCAGTAAAAAAGTCAAATACATTACTAATTCCACTAGTTTTAGTTTTGTAAAATTCAGTAAATGTGCAACGTGAACATGTTACGCTAGTGTATTTCTGATTTTGAATGTCAAAAATTTTTGAAAAGAAGCCACCAGTTGCCCGCAACTCTCCAAGTTTATAAGTTTTACAACTACATTTTGGGCATGCATAATCTCTTATTTGATCACTCATATTTTGTAGGGTTTATTTTTTTAATGAAGATATTAGTTTTTTGTTACAAAACTCTCAATAGCAATGAAGTATTTTATGTAATTTTGTTATCATAATTTTAGTGTATAAATGATGTCTGAAGAGAAAAAATCGCTCAATTTTTTAGAGCAAATTATTGAAGAAGATTTGGCAAACGGTATGCCTAATGATAATTTACGTTTCCGCTTTCCACCAGAACCAAACGGATATTTACATATTGGTCATACAAAAGCAATTGGAATAAGTTTTGGTTTAGGACAGAAGTATAACGCTCCTGTTAACTTACGTTTCGATGACACAAATCCTGCAAAAGAAGAACAAGAATATGTAGATGCAATAAAGAATGATATTTCTTGGTTGGGGTACGATTGGTCGAGTGAATGTTATTCTTCAGATTATTTTCAGCAGTTATATGATTGGGCTATTCTACTTATTAAAAACGGAAAAGCTTACGTAGACTCTCAATCATCAGAAAAAATGCGTTCGCAAAAAGGAACACCCACAGAAGTTGGAACAAACAGTCCTTTTAGAAATCGATCTATAGAAGAAAACTTGGCGTTATTTCAAGCAATGAAAGGTGGAGAGTTTAAAGAAGGAGAGCATACTCTTCGTGCTAAAATTGATATGTCGAATCCAAATATGTTATTACGTGATCCTTTAATGTACAGGATAATGTTTAAATCTCATCATAGAACTGGAAATGATTGGTGTATATATCCAATGTACGATTGGACACACGGTGAGAGTGATTATATTGAACAAGTATCACATTCTTTATGTTCTTTGGAATTTAAACCTCACAGAGAATTATATGATTGGTTTAAAGATAATGTGTTTGAATACAGCAAAGATGAATATCCAAATCCACCGAAACAAAGGGAGTTTTCTAGATTAAACTTAAGCTATACTATTATGAGTAAGCGGAAGTTATTAAAATTAGTAGATGAAAATATAGTTTCTGGGTGGGATGATCCTAGAATGCCAACAATTTCTGGTTTAAGAAGACGTGGGTATACTCCAGAATCAATCAAAAACTTTATTGAAACTGTTGGAGTGTCTAAACGTGAAAATATCATTGATGTTGCTCTTTTAGAATTTAAAATTCGTGAAGACTTAAATAAAACTGCCAATAGAGTTATGGGAGTTTTAGATCCTGTAAAAGTAATAATTGATAATTATCCTGAAGGGAAAGAAGAAATTCTAATTGCAGAGAATAACCCAGAAGATGAAAATTCAGGTACCAGAGAAGTACCCTTTTCAAAAGAAATTTATATCGAAAGAGAAGATTTTAGAGAAGAAGCTAATAAAAAATTTTTCCGCTTAAAACTGGGGAAAGAAGTTCGTTTAAAAAATGCATATTTTATTACAGCTACAAGCTGTGAGAAAGATGAAAATGGAGAGATAACTGTAATTCATTGCTCATATGATCCATTAACAAAATCTGGAAGTAATTCAGAAGAAAGTAAACGAAAAGTGAAAGGCACTTTGCATTGGGTCTCAATTAAACATGCCGTAAAAGCTGAAGTAAGAGCTTATGACAGATTGTTTTTAGATGAAGCTCCTGACTCTCATAAAGATAAAGACTACATGGAGTTTATAAATCCAAATTCTTTAGAAAACATAACTGCATTTGTAGAGCCAAGTTTAGAATCTGCGAAAATTGGGGAACGTTTTCAATTTCAACGCTTAGGTTATTTTAATGTAGATGATGATTCTACTTCAAAAAATCTAGTTTTCAATAAAACTGTTGGATTACGAGATTCTTGGGCAAAAAAATAAAATGAACTTACTTGGTATCATTAATACAGAAAAAACAAAATAACAAAACCAATAGATTTTATAAAAACCCTCTCTAATGGTTAATAAGTATCGTATAAACTAAGGAATTTAATTCTCTTTTTAATATCGATAAGTTTAAAGGTTGTATCTTTTTTTATTGATATTATATATTCCTTCCCGGGGATCATATCAAAGTAATTGTCAGAAAAATTATTCTTTGAATCTATGTCTACAAAAATATTCTTTACTAGATTTTGGGATTTCAAACTTATTTCAAAAACATCATGAAGTTCTGTAATTTCATATTCTATAATTGGTTTTTTTAATTTCAAGTTCTTAAAATCTGAGATGTAATATATATTACTAGAGATTTCTTTTTTATCCTTAAACAAAGAAGCAGATACCAAAATATTATTAATATCAAAATTATTATTTACCCAATCAATAGATAGGCTATCTACTTTTATAGTTGAATCTGAATCAAGAGTGTAATCTTTATTTTTCTGAAATAATATTTCTCCATCAAGACTTAATATTGTCAGATTTAAAGTTACTTCTTGAGGCTCATAAAGATCGGAGATTACGTGCAATTCAAGTTGATTTTCTTTTTCATAAAAACTAATCAAAAGTGGCTGAAATGATTTTTTTGTAGAGTAATAAAGAGCTTTCCATTTGCCGTAATAATCAATACTTGACCAAGAGGCAACTGGCCAACAATCATTTAATTGCCAGTATAAACTACCCATAGAGTACCCTTTATTTCTTCTATGGGATTCCATTCCTATAGAAACACCATAAGCTTGTAAAATTTGACTTACATATAAATATCCAGCAAAACTGTTTGGTTTTTTGTAATATCTAAACATATAGTTTTCAATTGTGCTGTTTCCAATACTAGATCTTTGGTGTGATGTCATTACTTCAGAATATATATTATAATCAGTTTCATTTGTGTATTTATCAACACTTGAAAACTCTGGAAAAGACTGAAAGCCAAATTCGGACATGAATCTAGGAACTTTTTTATTATACGATTCAAAATCTTCTTTACCCCACCATACACCCCAATAATGCACATCTCCACTTGTGTAATTTTCTGGCTGTCCAAAAGAACTTCCAGGTGAGGATGGCCAATAATCCGTGCTACTATCTAATTTCTTTACAGCATCAGGTAATAATTTATGAAAAATCTCGTCGTATGCTTTGCTAATCTTATTTGCGACCTCTAAAGATTGATTTTTAATTACATCTTGTTCCCAACCCCATCTTTTCCATGCCGATAACACCTCGTTATTTCCACACCATAAAGCAATGGATGGGTGTGATCGCAATCTTTTAATATTATATTCTGCTTCTTCTTTAACAGAGCTTAAAAATTCTTCATCACCCGGATACATCGCACAGGCAAACATAAAATCTTGCCAAACTAATAGTCCTTTTTCATCACACAGATTATAAAATATTTCTTTTTCATAAAT
>ENA-ORXF01000084-ORXF01000084.1-marine-metagenome-genome-assembly--contig:-NODE-84-length-67194-cov-5.806770_pt1 | contig 67194 bp, 62 predicted proteins | sample MGYA00237864_ERZ511476 | MGnify/ENA primary metagenome ERZ511476 (study PRJEB26306, sample SAMN06343908) | marine metagenome | isolation source: coastal waters | place: Atlantic Ocean: West Antarctic...
TTGTGTTTTTCTTAAGGATCTGTCCGTACAGTGTCCGGCGGTAGCCTGCCGGAACTAATAAACTACTCGTTCTACCCTCTGTTATGACCAATCAAGAGCTCGAATATCGCGCGCTCAAAATACTTGAGCAGCAACCCGATCTAACTCAGCGCCAGCTGGCTGAGGAGTTAGGCGTGAGCTTGGGTAAAACCCATTACTTGGTGAAGTCTCTCATTGATGTGGGATGGGTTAAATTAGATAATTTCCAGCGCTCAAACGATAAGTGGGGTTACGCGTATTTATTGACCCCTAAGGGTATTGTCGAGAAGGCTGCAATTACTGCGCGATTTTTGGTGAGAAAGCAGCGTGAACATACGCAGCTTCAAGAAGAAATTGCCGAGTTACAAGAAGAAGTGCGACAACAGCAAGATCTTAAATAATGAGTGAGTCTTTAAATGGCAACATACAATATTTATGGCATTGGCGCGGCGCTGGTGGATACCGAGGTTGAGGTGTCTGATGCGTTTCTGGCCAATGCCCAGATCGACAAGGGTGTCATGACGCTGGTTGATGAGCCGCGACAGTCTGAACTGCTTGAGGCTCTTGCTTCTGAAAACACCCACATGCTGCGCAAGTGCGGCGGTTCGGTGTGCAACTCAGTGGTGGCCGCCAGCAGCCTCGGCGCTAAAACCTTCTTCAGTGGTAAGGTGGCTGATGACAGTGACGGCCAGCTTTATATTAATGATCTGCAAGACGCGGGTGTTGACTTTCACGGTGCAGGTCAAGAATCAGGCATTACCGGCAAGTGCCTGGTGATGGTGACCGAGGATGCAGAGCGCACCATGAACACTTTTTTGGGTGCCAGTGAGGCCTTGTCAGAACGAGAAATTGATCAGGCAGCTCTGATTGATTCAGGGTGGTTTTACGTTGAGGGCTATCTGGTCACTGACGAGGCTCGAACATTGGCGACCAAAGTGGCTGTAGAGGCTGCTAAGGTGAATAACGTAAAAGTAGCGATCAGTTTGTCAGACCCCTTTGTGGTGGCTGTGTTTGGTGATGCGTTGCGCGAGGTGATAGCCGGCGGTGTTGATCTTATTTTTTGCAATAAAGACGAGGCAATGGCCTTTACTGGCACGGGGTCGCTTGAAGCGGCGGCAGAGAGCCTCAAGCAGTACACCAAAACCTTTGCCATTACCGATGGCGCTAATGGTGCCATCACCTTTGATGGCCGATCAATGCACCAGTCTGATGGCGTTGAGGCCACAGCCGTTGATACCAACGGAGCCGGTGATATGTTCGCGGGTGCTTTTTTATACGCGATCACTGCTGGCAGAGATTATGCCTGGGCAGCAGATCTTGCCAATGACTGTGCTGCTAGAGTCGTGGCGCAGTTTGGGCCCCGTCTTGAGGCGCAGCAGTTTGATAATATAAAGACCCAATTTGGCATCTAGTGTTGGTTGGTTGATAATGATTAGGCCCAATGTCGCTTTCATTAACGTAGGTTGCAGAACATGACCATTAAGATCAAAAAAGCCGTTATCCCTGTTGCCGGACTTGGTACCCGTATGCTGCCAGCGACCAAGGCGATTCCCAAAGAATTACTACCAGTCTATGATCGACCTATTATTGAGCACGTTGTTCAGGAGGCGATTGCTGGGGGCATAACGGAAATTATTTTGGTCACTCGAAGCGGTAAGGAGGCCATCGAGAACCACTTTGATGCGCACTATGAGCTTGAGCACCGCTTAGAGAAGAAGGGCAAGGAAACGATCCTCGGCACGGTCAAAAATATTATACCCGCGGGTGTCACGGTGACCTCTGTTCGCCAGAGTGATGCGCTGGGGCTTGGGCATGCGGTGCTCTGCGCTAAGCATCTATTAAATAACGAGCCCTTTGCCGTTCTGCTGCCCGATGTTTTGGTGCTTGATCAAGAATCGCGAGATAAAAATCACAGCTTTACCGCAATGACTGATGCATGGAATGAGACCGGGATTGGTCAGGTCATGGTGGAGCGTGTTGATTCAGTGGCGATTGAAAATTACGGTGTTGGTGATTTGGGTGGTGAGGCGAGTGAGCCCTTTAAAAGTGTAGCTCTAAAGGGCTTGGTTGAAAAACCCTCCCCAAAGGATGCGCCCTCCAATTTAGCAGTGCTGGGTCGGTATATTCTTCCCTACAAGGTATTGGGTTTGCTTGAGACGACCGTTGCCGGTGTGGGTGGTGAGATACAACTGACCGATGCGCTGGATGAGCTACTTAAGCTTGATGGGCTAAATACCTTTGAGACTGACGCAGATATCTTTGACTGTGGCAACAAGCAGGGTTACCTAAGTGCAAACTTAGCGGTGGGTATGCGAGACCCTGACGCCCGGCAGTCTATAAAGTCGCTGATTGAAAAGAGTGGCTGGTAGAATTCGATAAAGACTATTATCGTTATTTATCTCAGAATAAATACGATAAGTAGTCCTTTTGGCATATTAGGATTAAAAAGCATGTTTTTCCGGAGTTTCTGGAGTCTATAAAAGAAAAATAAATTAACATTAATATTCATAATATAAGAGCTTAATTCTCTTGGCTGAAAGAATAAAAATAACAGTGGTTGGATCGGGGTATGTGGGAATGTCACTCTCGGTTCTCTTGGCGCAGCACAACGATGTGACTGTGCTGGATATTGATGCTGAAAGAGTCGGCAGGATTAACAATAAGCAATCCACGGTTACCGATACAGAAATCGAATCATTCTTAGCCGAAAAGTCTCTGTCCTTGGCTGCCACATTGGACAAGCAAGACGCCTATAAAGATGCTAGCTTTATTATTGTGGCAACACCCACCAACTATGATTCAGACACAAATCGTTTTGATACTAGTTCAGTAGATGCGGTGGTTGAGGATGCCCTTAAGTTAAATCTTGATGGTTTGGTAGTCATTAAATCAACCATTCCAGTGGGTCATACCAAATTGCTTCAAGAAAAATTCGGAAGTGATCGAGTTGTTTTTTCTCCCGAGTTTTTAAGAGAGGGTCAAGCCCTTAAAGATAACCTCTATCCATCACGAATCATTATGGGCAGCCAGTGTAAGGCGGGCGAAGAGTTTGCAAGTCTTCTGAAACAGGGTGCTAAAAAAATAGATACTGAGACGCTTTTTATAAGATCTAGCGAGGCCGAAGCGGTAAAATTGTTTGCTAACACCTATCTCGCTATGAGAGTCTCATTTTTTAATGAGTTGGATTCTTATGCCCTAGCCCGCGAACTAGATACCAAAAGTATTGTTGATGGCGTGTGTCTGGATGAGCGAATAGGTGATGGGTATAATAATCCCTCCTTTGGTTATGGCGGCTATTGTCTTCCCAAAGATACTAAACAGCTTTTGGCGAATTATGGGGAGGTGCCCCAGACATTAATAGAAGCTATTGTTTCATCCAATACGACACGCAAAGATTTTATTGCAAATGAAATTCTAAAGAGAAACCCAAGAGTTGTTGGTTTTTATCGCCTGATTATGAAGCAAGGCTCAGATAATTTTCGTTCGAGTGCCGTTCAAGGTATTATAAAACGAATCAAAGCTAAAGGCATTGAAGTCGTTATCTACGAACCAGTATTGGAAGAAAGCGAGTTCTTTCTCTCGAAAGTCGTTAATGATCTGCAGGCTTTTAAGCAGATGAGTGATGTTGTTGTGGCCAATCGTTTAATGGACGATATTCAAGATGTAGCATATAAAGTCTATACTCGTGATTTATTTGGAAAGAATTAGTATATCTTGAATTTGGATAGAGTGGTTAAAATAGGAGATGCAATTGAAGCAAATTTTAGTGACAGGCGGTGCGGGTTATATTGGGTCACACGCCTGCTTAGAGTTACTAGAAAATGGTTACGATGTTATTGTTGTTGATAATCTATGTAATAGCTCACTCGAATCAATTAGGCGAGTTGAAAAACTATCAGGTAAGAAAATTACCTTTATAGAAGAAGATGTCCAAAGTAAGTCAGGAGTTGAACGGGTATTTAATCAAAACAAAATTGACGCAGTAATTCATTTTGCTGGATTAAAAGCTGTTGGGGAGTCAGTCATAAAACCAATAACTTATTATCAAAACAATATTGCTGGTACTTTGAATTTGTTGCAAATAATGCAACATAATAATGTAAAAAATATTGTCTTTAGCTCATCAGCAACAGTCTATGGGCAGCCTGAAACTTTACCAATAAAAGAAGATTTCCCAACATCAGCAACAAACCCTTATGGGCGATCTAAACTTTATATAGAAGAAATACTTAAAGATATTTATTTGGCCGACTCAAGTTGGAATATTTCTATTCTACGATACTTCAATCCGGTTGGGGCTCATGAAAGTGGAGAGATAGGAGAAGATCCTAATGATATGCCTAACAATCTTATGCCTTACATTTCACAGGTAGCCGTAGGTAAGCTAAAACATCTGCCTATTTATGGAGATGATTACGCTACTAAAGATGGTACAGGAATAAGAGATTATATCCATGTGATTGATTTGGTTAAAGGGCACATAAAAGCGTTACTAAAATTAGAAACTGAACCTGGTGTCATTACACATAATCTTGGGACGGGTATCGGTATCTCTGTGCTAGAAATGGTGAATGAATTTGAAAAAGAGAGTAAGCAAAAAATAAAATATCAAATTGTCGGACGCCGTCTAGGTGATGTAGCTGAATGTTTTGCAGACCCAAAAAAAGCGGAGCAGGAGCTAGGGTGGAAAGCAGAGCTTGACCTCGCGAGAATGTGTAAGGACACATGGAGATGGCAGTCAAAAAATTCTAATGGTTACAGTTAAGAGGTGATTGAAAGGCAGGGTTAAATGTTGTAAACGAATTAAGGTTAGAACAGTCCAGAGTACAAAAACTTGCCACTTCTTTGACGAAAATATAACACGGCTTTACAGCGAGGTAGCTGTTCTAGATTGTGAAGGGTTATTTTAAGTTCAATACTCATGACCCATCAGCAAAATGTTACCTAATCAAGCAGCAACACTAATTGATATTAAATAAATGAATCCTCCTAAAAACATTATTAAACTGCTATGCCATCTCTGGAGCCATATCAACTCGCGGCGACGTATTCAATTCGGATTGATACTAGTGCTGATAGTTTTTGCTGCATTCGCAGAGATAATAAGCATCGGTGCTATCGTACCATTTCTAGGTATTCTGACAGCCCCAGATGTTGTCTTCAATCACGCTGCCGCTCAACCTTTTATCAAGGTTTTTGGAATTAGTCGGGCTGAAGATCTGCTATTACCATTAACTTTCTTGTTTGGTTGCGCTGCGATATTCGCTGGCGGGATGCGTTTGTTTTTGCTTTGGGCGATCACTCGGTTGTCTTATGCTACTGGTGCAGATCTAAGCCTCAGTATTTACAAGCGCACACTTTACCAGCCATATGAAGTTCATGTTGGACGAAATAGTAGTGAAGTAATAAGCGGTATTGTGACCAAAGCCAATGGCGCGATTTCCACTGTCATTATGCCTTCACTCACAATCATTAGTTCCTCGATTTTAATGACTTTGATTATGGTTGCTTTGATCGCTGTTGATCCTTTTATTGCTTTGATATCCTTTGCCAGCTTTGGTTCTATCTACCTATCAATAATTTATGTCTCTCGCCGTCAGCTCCTCAAAGATAGTCGACGTGTAGCACAAGAATCTACCCAGGTAGTTAAATCTTTGCAGGAGGGGCTTGGAGGAATTCGAGATGTTCTAATAGATAATAGTCAGGATGTTTATTGTGAGATATACCGGAAAGCTGATCATGCGCTGCGGCGAGCTCAGGGCAACAACACATTTATAGGCCAAAGTCCCAGGTTTATAATGGAAGCCTTGGGTATGTTAATGATTGCCGCACTTGCATTTACTTTGGGTCAACAATCGGATGGATTGGCTAAGGCTATTCCTGTGTTAGGTGCTCTAGCTTTGGGTGCGCAGCGGTTGTTGCCGATTTTGCAGCAAGCGTACGCCGGTTGGACTCTCATGCGGGGAGGGCAGATTTCATTGGAGGATACCCTAGGATTGTTAGATCAAGACCTACCCGACTTTGTCACTCAAAAAATTAGTAAGCCGCTTGCTTTTACAAAGAAAATTACGTTAAACCAGGTATCATTTCGATATGGATTGCAGATGCCTTGGGTTTTAAAGTCATGCACTCTAGAAATTAAAAAAGGTAGCCGTATCGGGTTTATTGGCGAAACTGGCTGCGGAAAGAGCACGCTATTAGATATCATCATGGGATTGTTGTTACCAACAAGCGGTAACATTGATGTAGATGGAGAACCTATCACGCTCAAAAATCGTCGTGCCTGGCAGATGCATATCGCTCATGTTCCTCAAGATATATTTTTAGCCGACAGCAGTATCGCTGAAAACATTGCCTTTGGTGTGCATAAGAGTCACGTTGATCTAGAGAGAGTTAGACTGGCAGCTCGTAAAGCGCAAATTGAGGATATGATCGATAGTTGGAGTGAAGGGTATAATACTGTGGTTGGGGAACGTGGCGTCAGGTTGTCAGGTGGACAACGGCAGCGTATAGGAATTGCTCGAGCACTTTATAAGCAAGCAGACGTTATAATCTTTGACGAGGCTACAAGTGCTCTTGACGCCGAAACTGAGCAGGCAGTTATGAGCTCTATTGAATCTCTCAGTGAGGATCTAACAGTTCTCATCATTGCCCATCGCATAACTACCTTGAAGAATTGTTCTAAGATCGTACAGTTACGTGATGGCCATGTTGGTCGTGTTTGCAGTTATCAAGAAATGATTGACAACGTTAACCCAGTTTAAGTTATTTATCTTATAGTTTGGTGTTCTGAAGGTGCTACATTGTTGTAATGAAAAAGAGATGTACAGGAAGTTGTTTTGAAATTTCAGCTTATGCCAACCTAAATTTGCGATAGGCTCTGGCGTAAATTTCGCTGGATATAAGTAGTAATGATGAAAATTTAGTGGCGTTAACTTGTATAGCTTACTTCGCAGAGAATTGGAGAAAACTCAAATAAATACTAAAATAAAAAAAACAAACTTGCTGATTGTTGGTGCGGGTGGCCATACAAAATCTTGTATTGATGTAATCCATGCCAGTAGCAGATTTACAATCCAGGGTTTAATTGGTTGCGGCGATCAGGTGGGCCAAATGGTGTTGGGTTACCCAGTTATTGGAACCGATGATGATTTTGCTTTATTTCGATCAGATTGCGCGTTTGCATTTATAGGGATAGGTCAAATCAAAACGGCGAATGTACGCCAAAATATTTTCAGTAATTTAAGGGATTTAGGTTACTCATTCCCAACATTCGTTTCATCAAGAGCTTACGTTTCATCTTTTGCAAGTTTGGGTGCTGGTACTATTGTAATGCCGGGCGGCGTCATCGGCCCCGGAGCCAAAGTTGGTGAAAACTGCATTATCAATTCACAGGCTCTCGTTGAGCACGACGCAGTCGTTGCGGAACACTGCCATATCTCAACAGGTGCTCGTATTAATGGAAGCGTGACGGTTGATAGAGGATCTTTCATTGGAAGCGGCGCGATTTTGCGTGAAGGGGTCAGGATTGGGGAAAATTCTGTCATTGGTGCAGGTCAAGTCATTTTTAAAGATGTTCCTGCGGGTTCTGTCGTGAGAGGTTCATTATGAAGTCAAAATCTACCTTGATAATTGCTGAAGCAGGTGTCAACCATAACGGAAGTATGGAGCTTGCGTATAAGCTCATAGACGCGGCAGCCGATGCTGGTGCGGATCTTGTCAAATTCCAGACCTTTGATGCTCGCAAGCTAGTTACAGAGTCAGCTGATAAGGCGAAATATCAAAAGCAAACAACCGATGCTGGTGAGTCTCAATACGACATGCTTAGTAAGTTGGAGTTAAGTAAAGACATGCATGAGGATTTAATTTCTTATTGTGCTCAAAGAGGTGTCGGATTCTTCTCTACTGGATTCGATAATGACAGTCTCGACATGTTAATCGAATTAGGGTTGGGCCTCATAAAAATACCTTCTGGCGAAATCACTAATTTATTCCTTTTGCGTCATGCAGGGTCTTTAGGGAAGCCGATTATTTTATCAACAGGTATGTCGAATTTAGGGGAAATTGAGGAAGCGATTAATGTTCTAACAGGCGCAGGCGTACCCCGTGAGAAAATTTGTGTTTTGCACTGTAATACGGAATACCCTACTCCTATGGAAGATGTAAATCTTCAGGCTATGCTTGGGATTAAACAGGCGTTACAAGTTGATATTGGGTATTCAGATCATACCCAAGGGATTACGATACCAATCGCAGCCGTTGCACTCGGGGCGACTGTTATTGAAAAGCATTTAACGCTTGATCGCGGCCTTCCTGGTCCTGATCATTTGGCAAGTCTCGAACCAGAGGAGTTTGCTGACATGGTCAAGGCGATCCGCGATGTTGAGTGCGCACTTGGTGATGGTGTGAAAAGGCCAAGTGCGAGCGAGTCAAAAAATAAGCAAGTTAGCCGAAAGTCACTGGTTGCATCGAGAGAGATAGCCAAGGGCGAGATGTATTCTGAAGAGAACGTTTGTGCAAAACGGCCTGGAACAGGTATCTCTCCGATGCGTTGGAACGATTTAAACGAACGGATTTCGTCCAGAAATTTTAAGAAAGATGAGCTGTTGGAATTATGAAAACCATTTGCGTAGTTACAGGCACGCGTGCAGAATATGGCCTGCTTCGCTGGGTCATGGAAGGTATTCAGAAATCCCCATTGCTTAATTTACAGTTAGTTGTCACGGGGATGCACCTGTCGCCTGAGTTTGGGCTTACTGTAAATGACATAAAATCTGATGGGTTTGTTGTTGACCGATGCGTTGAAATGTTAGTCAGCTCCGACACTCCTGCCGGCATAACAAAATCAATAGGCCTTGGATTGATAGGGTTTGCAGATGTGATGGCGGATTTAGAGCCAGACTTGGTTCTGGTCTTAGGCGACCGTTATGAAATTATGGCCGCTGCAATCTCGGCGATGATTGCGAGAGTGCCGCTTGCCCACCTTCATGGTGGAGAGGCCACTGAAGGATCAATAGACGAGGCTATCCGTCATTCGATAACTAAGATGTCACATTTGCACTTTGTTGCAGCCGATGAATATAGAAATCGTGTCATACAGTTAGGAGAGCAACCTAGAAGCGTTTTTCAGGTCGGCGGGCTGGGTATAGATAATATTCGTAATTTAGACTTGCTAGACCGCGACATTTTAGAAGAATCTTTGGGGCTTCAGTTCAAAGAAAGAAATTTACTGATTACATTCCATCCTGTTACTTTGGAGAGTAAGAGCTGTCAGTACCAGATGGCGGAGCTTTTAGCGGCGCTGCATGATCTAAAAGATACTTATCTCATCTTCACTATGCCTAATTCTGATACCGATGGGCGCGTGCTGTTTCAACAGATACAGAAATTTGTCTCTGAGTATGATAATGCATCTGTGTTTACTTCATTGGGGCAGCTAAGGTATTTGTCCTGTATCGCTCAAGTTGATGCAGTCATCGGAAATTCTTCGAGTGGATTGGCAGAAGTCCCGAGCTTCAAAAAGGCAACTATTAATATCGGCGATCGTCAGCGGGGAAGATTGAAAGCTAGGAGCGTTATTGATTGTTCGCCTGAACGCTCAGCTATTCTTCAGGCACTTGAAAAGATTTATTTAGATGAATTTCAGCAGAAATTAAAGAGCGTAGTAAATCCCTACGGAGAGGGCGGTGCAAGTGAATCAATTGTGGAGATTCTTGAGTCAGCTAAGTTGGATGATATTATTAAAAAATCATTTTACGATATAAATTTTCTATGAAAATACTCGCAATCATTCCTGCACGTGGTGGCAGTGTGCGTCTTCCAGGTAAAAACATCAGAGTATTGGGAGACAAGCCTCTCATAGAGTGGTCAATTGATGTGGCTCGTAAAGTATCAAGCATAGACAAGATTTTTGTTAGCACCGATTGTGACGATATAGCAGATGTCTGCAGGCAAGCGGGATTGGACGTACCTGTGCTTAGGCCAAAAAGTTTGGCCAGTGATAATAGTTCTACCATCGATGGAGTAAAGCATGCTTTAGAATATCTGAAAGGGAGAGGAGAAATATATGATTTTGTTCTACTCTTGCAACCAACATCACCCTTGAGAAGCGCTGATCATGTGCGAAAGGCGATTGATATCGTTTCTTCTAAGAAGGCGGACGCAGTAATTTCTGTTTGTAAGTGTGAGCACTCCCCGTTATGGACAAACTCGCTCCCAGGTGATTTCTCCATGACAAATTTTTTAGACGTAAAGTTTAAGAATATGCGTAGTCAAGAACTACCGGTGTATTACAGGTTGAACGGAGCGATATTTTTAGTGAATATCAATAGGCTATATGAAGAGGAAACGTTTCTCCTGAGTAGTAATAGTTATGGAATTGAAATGGATGCGATGGCTTCAGTAGACATAGATCATGAGATAGATTTTTTACTCGCAGAAACAATAATAAAGCAGTCTTCTTTCGATGCCTGTTGAAAAGTATAATTTAGGCTGGATTAGGGAACTAGAATCATATAGCTGGCGATGATATCTAGGGAGCTGACAAGTGTTTATTGAAGTATTATTAAATAATAGCTGGCCATAAATCACATCCACATTCTCCTGTTGGATGCCTACAGTTAAATTTTAAAGGCGGTACTTAAATTTATGACTGATAAAAATATCGCTAATGTAATCACCGCTCTGGAAAGTGTACTCCCGAAGGTAAAAGATTTTATAGCGTTGCATGAACCCAAATTTAATGGCAACGAATGGAAGTACCTCAAAGATTGTCTGGATTCTACTTATGTATCCTCGGTGGGTGCGTATGTTGACCGTTTTGAGTCGGATCTAAAAAAAGTTACTGGTGTAAAGCATGTAGTTGCTGTTGTAAATGGGACCGCAGCATTACACATCTGCCTAAAAATCGTCGGTGTTGAACAAGGGGATGAGGTTCTAATACCGACGTTGACTTTCGTAGCCACAGCGAATGCAGTAACTTATAACGGAGCGATACCACATTTCGTTGACAGTAGTTATTCAACTCTTGGAATGGATCCTGAAAAGCTTGACCATTATCTCCAGGATATTTCAGAGATGCGGGGAGGTGAGTGTTTTAATAAAAAAACAGGTCGTCGTATTAAGGCGGTGTTGCCAGTACATACATTTGGACATCCAGCTGATCTAGATTCGCTTTTGATCGTTTGTGAAAGATACAAATTAGAGCTAGTTGAGGATGCTGCTGAGTCGTTGGGGTCTTTTTACAAAGGCAAGCATACTGGAAATTGGGGGAAGGTCGCTGCTCTAAGTTTTAACGGAAATAAGATCATCACCACAGGCGGTGGTGGAGCAATCATGACGAATGATGATCGGTTGGGGAATTATGCACGTCACTTGACTACGACGGCCAAAGTGAAACATCCATGGCTTTTCGTGCATGATGAAATTGGATTTAATTATCGAATGCCAAACATAAATGCTGCACTCGGTTGCGCACACTTAGAAACATTGCCGAGGGCTATTGAAAATAAACGTGAGTTAGCAAATTTGTATCAAACGGCATTCCAAAGGGTTAAAGGTGTGAAAGTTTTTACTGAACCTACTTTCTCAAAAAGTAATTATTGGTTGAATGCCTTACTGTTAGATGATGACCTGTCCCAAGAACGCGATTCTTTACTCGATCTGCTAAATGGTCGGGGAATTATGGTGAGGCCTTCATGGACGCTCATGCATGAACTTGAGATTTATAAGCACTGTCCAAAGATGGACGATTTATTAGTGGCGCAAAGTCTTTCTAAATGCTTGATTAATGTTCCTAGCAGTCCTCATCTAGTTGTGTAAAAGCATATAAGAAAGATAGGGGCTGGTGATCGAGATTATTAACTATTAGTTGCTGAAAAACGATTATGGTGGCACGCTTTTTTCATCGCATAAAGATAAGATTTTTTGAGTTCGTCAATCTTTTAAAATGTCACTTAAAAGGCACTATGCAGTGCTTTACAAGAGAAACTAGTGTCTTTAAGTGAAAACAAAAGACCTTATGTTTTATCCAATTGTTATTGTCTATTAGCCTTACGGTGATGTTTTGCGTGATGAAATAATTTGTTGCCTTTCATATATTTGAGCATACGAGATCGATCAAAAGAACCTACTGCCTGCAGGGGTAATCTTTAATGCGATTTGTTTTTTTAAATAAACCTGAAGTTTGTCTTCAAAAACGTATAAAGAAACGAATCAGTTGTATTTATATCTGTTACCTATGTCCCGTAGAAGCGTACCGAATTGATACTTAATGATTGTAATAAAAACATAATGTTTTTAATTTATGAGTAGAAAATATGGAAAAAGATAATTTAAATTTATGGCGTCAGGCTCTGGCTTTTGAAGAGTCAACGTTGGGGGATATTATCAAGCAGCTGAACGATTCCAGTTTGCAGATAGCTTTGGTTGTATCAAGAGATGAAGTGTTAATTGGAACTATTACAGATGGGGACATAAGGAGAGGACTGTTACGCGGACTTGATATGAACAGTGGTGTTGACTCTATAGTGAACCGTGACGCGATGGTGGCTCCAAATCAGATGAGCCGAGATTCAGTAAAAGAATTAATGAGAGTTAATAAGATAAATGCACTTCCGATACTCAATGATTCTCGCCAAGTCGTCGGATTGTATATGCTTAATGAGTTATTGGAGCCAGAGCAACGTCAAAAATTAATGATAATTATGGCGGGTGGTCAAGGTATTCGATTAAGACCCCACACTGAAAATTGCCCGAAGCCAATGTTACCAGTGGGAGGCAAACCAATGTTGGAACACATCATTGAGAGAGCTAAAGCTCAGGGCTTCAGGCACTTCATCTTGTCGATTCATTATCTTGGACACATGATCCAGGATTATTTTGGTGACGGAAGCGAGTGGCAGGTGGAAATTGAATATTTGATTGAAGACTGTCCGTTAGGAACAGCTGGAGCAATAGGATTGATGACGGATCGTCCAACGGAACCGTTTTTAGTAACTAATGGTGATGTGATCTCTGATATTCCTTACGGTGATTTGTTAGATTTCCATATTCATCAACAAGCGATCGCGACGATGGCTGTGCGACCGCACGAATGGCAACATCCGTTTGGCGTCGTTGAAAGCAATGGTGTGGAATATGTGGGCTTTGCCGAAAAACCGGTATCTCGGAGCCAAATTAATGCGGGTGTTTATGTACTTCATCCAGATTCGCTAGATGTCTTGAAGAAAGGCGTTCATTGTGATATGCCAGCGTTGTTTGAGCGACTAAAAGCTGCTGGCAAGAGAACAGTAATTTACCCTATGCATGAGCCATGGTTAGATGTAGGTAGGCCAGATGACCTTAAAGAGGCTGAAATGAGTGTTTTGGGAGATTCACTTTAATGAATACTTGGCTCATCACTGAGACGAAATGGAAAACATGTCCTTATCGATGGCTGCACATCTTTACGATGTAGTAATAAAGTCAGATAGCGATAATCATTATCTTTCTAGGCGGGTAAGGCATGCAAAGCAAAGGTCAAGTTGGTCAGCCGTAAAAATACGGCGTTCAACTTTTTGGCTAATAGGTGTCGCATCTAATATCAGGCATTTTAATCACACATCGAAACGTTATTATCACTCGTATTAAATATTATAAGTGAGCAGTATAAAACATAGAGGAACTGGATAATGGCTGATAAAAACAGTCAAATATTTGCTACTGGCACAATGCGAACGGGTGGTTCGTTGGTGCAAAATTTACTATCAGTACATTCTGAAGTACTCATGTTTGCGGGTTTTGTAAGCTTCTTTCGGTTTTACTATAAGCAATACGAGCCGTTGAACCCAGAAAATGTTGAGCGAATGATTCATCACCTAAGAATTCGCCTTAAGTGTCGAAGAGATTTTGATTTGGACGCCGAGCTTATCATCGGCAATATTTTGAAGCGCCATGTAAGTTATCGAGTCTGTTATCAGGAAATAATGAATTACTTGGCAGAAAAAACCGAAAAGCCAAGCTGGGGAGAGTATGTAACGTTGGGCTGGAGGCGTATTCCTGATTATCTAGAGATGTATCCAAACGCGAAGGTAGTGCATATTTATCGGGATATACGAGCGATTGTCTCATCTTTTGGTAGGGTGACAAATATGCCCGATAATCTGTACCTTCAAGCTATTTTTAACTGGATTGACTCTGTCAACCATATTAAAAAGTATTCGAGTATATTACCTAAAAATCAATATTATGTGTTGAAGTTTGAGGAAATACACAGCAATCCAGAGAGTAAAATTAAGGAGCTTTGTGAATTTTTAGAAATTCCGTTTGAGAACGCAATGATTGAGCCTGAGCGTTGGGATGCTTTATTCGATAAGAACTTCGTTGATGCCAATATATCATCCTATAGTAAGAAAAAAGTGTATGGTTTCGATTCCTCTCGTTCAGAGCGATGGAAAAATGAAATAAGTGACTGGGAATTAAATTTGTGTGAACACTTGGCAAAAGAGCAATTAGCTTTCGCCGGTTATGAAAAGAGCTTGCTTGATTTAAATCCTATTGCGCTTAAAAAAGGAATGGATGAATTGAGAAATAATTCCGTTTTAAGCAAATCGTTGCAGCATTTTGAATTAACGGGCGAGGGAACCGACAAGGCAGCCATGGACCCTACCGACCCCGCGAACTGGGATGCGCCAGGCGATGCGTTTACAAAGTTTACCGCTGCTTCAGTTTACTCTAAATACGTGAAAGAACATGAAGATTTGGAAGAATATCTAAAGGCTAAATATCGTGCGTAACGCCAGTTGAGGAGAATATAGTGAAAGCAATTATTTTGGGCGCAGGACGCGGAATTAGAAGGCTTAAGAGCGCAGACAGTTATCCGATTAGTTTGGTTGAAGATGAACAAGGTCTTAAGGTATTAGATTGGATATTGGCATCTCTCGAAAGCAACGGAATTGACGATGTTAATTTTGTAGGTGGATATCATGTTGAGAAGCTTATTCAAAGCTATTCCAAGCTCAGGTATTTTTATAATCAAGACTGGGACAGTTCAGGTTCGCTAAATAGTTTAATGTGCGCGAAAGAAGTGTTTACTGGAGAGTGCTTGGTTGTCAGCGCTGATGCGATTTTCCACGCAGAAGTCGTAGAGTCAATATTAGCCTCCGAAGGTGACATTGTATCCGGATATATTGATGTGGATGGACAGCCGCAATATTCGGGCTGTGTTAAGTTTACCGCGCATGGTGTCAACATGTTTAGAGAGGTTGTCGAAAAGGCATCAGAAGAGGTTGTGAAGAAAAAAAGTGTCCTCAATTTCCTTAACTCTGAAGTTCAAGGCACCTGTGAGGTAAATAAAGTCAATTTGACAGGGGATTGGCTTAAGATAGACGATGATTTCAGCATTTCTCGCTTCGTGATGACCTCTAAAGGTAAAACCCTGGAGCGTCTTCAACGGATAGTAAAAAGTGCAAATATTCTAGACCAAGTTCGGTGTACTGTCGCAAAGTGGCGAGCAACACCAGATAACCTAATATCCGAGATTCAAGACTCGTTTCCGAACCAGTCTATAATTGTAAGAAGTAGTTCTATTGCCGAAGACAGTTTTACGGAATCAAAGGCGGGCCACTTCGAGAGCATATTGAATGTTGATTCATCGAGCGTGCCATCTATAACCGATGCTGTGCAAAGAGTAATTGCTAGTTTCGGTGATGCCACTATTGAAGAAAAGGATGAAATATTCATTCAACCGATGGTACAAAATATTGCCGTAAGCGGCGTTTTGTTTACCAAAGACATAAAAAGTGGCGTAGATTACGTACTCATCAACTATGACGATCGTTCTGGGCGTTCAGATACCGTGACCAGCGGAGACAGTATTTTATCTGCCGCTATCGCGTTTAAAGATCGGCTTGATTTGCTGCCGGAAAAACTGCTTCCTTTAAAGGATGTAATTATTGAGATAGAGCGTATTTTAGATTTTGACGCATTAGATATTGAGTTTGCTATCGATGAAGCTGGTCGCACGTTTGTTCTCCAAGTGCGCCCTATTACTACACAAAATCAGTTGTTTAACATCAAGAAAGAAGAAGTGTTATCAGAACTACTGGGAGCAGAAGAATACATAACAGGTGAGTGCAACAAACATATACAAATGGTTGGAGATAAAACGTTGTTCTCCGACATGTCTGATTGGAATCCTGCAGAAATAATTGGTACAGCTCCGAAAGTATTAGCTAGTTCGCTTTATCGAACCCTTATTACTGACAAAGCGTGGGCTGTAAGTCGTGCACAACTTGGATATCGAAATGTAGATAAAGTTCCACTTATGTCGCTAATTGCTGGTAAGCCTTATATAAATATGCGAGCCAGTTTCAACTCGTTTTTACCCGCTTCTGTACCTTCAGGTTTGGCTCAAGAGTTGGTTGATATTTATACTTTGCATTTAGAAAAGAACCCTCAGCTTTATGACAAAATTGAGTTTGATATTGTTCCTACCTGTCTTGATTTTGATTTTTTCAGATATCAAACGCTATTCGATCAATATGGTCTAGAGCCAGCGAAACAAGATGCGCTTAAAGATTGCCTCAAAACGCTAACAGAGAACATCGTTAAACAAAGGGTAACCCCAAATTCGGAAGTTGAGGAAAATATGGTGTTGCTAGAGTCGTCTAGAAATGCTCTGTTAGTTAACTCTACGAATTCTGTTACATCAATTTGTCGTACCATCGATCTGCTGATTAAAAGTTGTATAGATTATGGAACTGTCACATTTTCAAATGTTGCGAGACATGCATTTATTGCGACTTCATTTTTGCGCTCAATGCGTTCTAGAGGCACAATCAATCAAAACGAATTCGATTCAATTTTGGAATCCATGTCTACAGTGGCATCAAATACGTCGGAATGCATGTCTCGTGTAGTGAGTGGTAGCATGTCACTTTCTGAATTTATTGAAACCTATGGTCACTTAAGACCGGGAACTTATGACATCACTATCCCGAGTTATGGAGAAGACCCTGAAAAATATCTCGGACATCATTTAGGAGTAGGCAATTCAGCGGACTCGGGATTGATTAATGATAGGGAAAAGTGCACATTGCTTCGCTCAAAGGCGGAAAGTATTTCCAGCCTTATTTTAGAGTCACAGCTCGATATAACGGTGGATGAGTTAATAGGCTTTATCGAGAGAAGTATTCCCCTACGCGAGTCGGTAAAATTCGAATTTACAAAAAACTTAAGCCATGCATTAACGTTGTTAAAAGAATTGTCATCGAAAACAGATTTAACAGTTGACGAGCTCTCACACCTTCCTATTAGCAGCCTTACCGACACGGTGGTGCATGGTATGTCTGCACCTTTAATGGATACTCTTAAGCAGCACGCCAAGTTAAATCAAAAAAGACACGCTCTTCATGCTTCGATTCGCATGCCAGGACTGGTCACCTCAACTGAAGATTTATTTGCCTATGTAGAGGAAATAGCCAAGCCTAACTTTGTCAGCGGTAAGTCACTTACAGCAGACATTATTGAAGTCGCCGGTAATACAGATAAAGATCTTAGCGGTCGTTTAGTTCTAATTGAAAGTGCAGATCCTGGGTACGACTGGTTGTTTTCGCATGGGATTGCGGGGCTTGTTACAAAATATGGTGGTGTAGCATCTCATATGTCCATACGGTGTTCTGAGTTTCACTTGCCTGCGGTGATCGGATGCGGAGAGCTGCTCTACGAACAGTTAAAATCTGCAAAGAGAGTCCACTTGGATTGTGCTGCTCAAAAAATTGAAGTCCTATGCGAATAGGTCTGAGCATGAGGACTTTTTCGGCTGATGCTTATGTTGAGCATAGAGATGGACTCGCTCAAGATTGGGCTAGCTTTCTGGAAAAACTGGGATATATCCCGATCTTCATTCCAAATACTCTTCTTAAGGTTGACGAATTCTTATCTAATTTATCACTTGATATGATCATCCTTACTGGCGGGGGAGACTGCCCGGCTCAACTGGATATAGCAACTAAGGATCTACAAAATAATAGGAACTTTACGGAAAAAGCATTGGTAGCATATTCTGTGGCCAATAAAACACCGTTACTAGGTGTATGCCGAGGGTTTCAATTCATAAATACTTACTTCGGAGGCACTGTAACGCGGGGCCTGGCAGGGACAGAACAGATCTCTAGCAATCACGTTGCGACTGAGCACAAGGTATCTTTTGTTGAGCAAGACTGGTCAGACCTCATAAGGGCTAGCCAAATTCAAGTTAATTCCTTTCACGATGACGGTATCCTGGTCAGCCAATTAGCTAGTTGTTTGGACATCACAGCGGTGTCTGACGAAGAAAGGTGTTTAGTAGAAGGTTTTAGGCACAAGTTTTTACCGATTTCAGGTATACAGTGGCACCCGGAGCGCTCGGATACCAGTCTGGAGTTCGATCGTTTATTAATTAAAAAAATGATTAGGAGCGCGCAAAATTGAGAATGATAGTGTTGGCAGCTGGAGAGGGCACAAGATTACGGCCACTTACATCAGATCGTCCCAAGTGTTTGGTTACGCTTAAAGAGAAGCCCCTTCTAGGCTGGATTATCGAGCACGCGAACGAAGTCGGAATATCAATAATTGATGTAGTGAGTGGTTATAAAGCCGAGATGATTCAGTACAAGGAAGTGGACAAGTGTCACAACGATCGATATTTTGAAACGAACATGGTTTACTCACTCTGGTGTGCCAGGGAGAAAATGGTGGATCAAGAAGTTATTATTTCCTATGGAGACATATGCTACAGCCCGGATATTTTGGCTCGCTTAAAACAAGATAACGGTGAAGTTTCCGTAGCTATAGATAAAGGTTGGTTAAACTACTGGAAGGCTCGCTTTGATGATCCATTAGATGATGCTGAAAGTCTAAAAATAAATACGCAGGGACACATCACAGAAATTGGACGTGAAATTCGATCAATTTCAGATGTAGACGGGCAGTATTTAGGCCTAGTAAAGCTTTCGGCTTCTGGGGTTAGTCGCTTACTTGCTACCATTGAAATGATTAGGTCTGGTGGCATTGAAGTTAATGGCAGGCGCTTCGAAGACATGTATCTGACGGATTTACTAGATTATATGATCGATCAAGGTGCGGAAATCAATGCGGTTGAAATTAACCGTAATTGGGTCGAAATCGATGATATGCGAGACCGAGAGCTCGCAGAACGTATTTCGGTACTTGAAGATGGCAAAATAACGTTCAAAGAGTAATTAGAATGGTAATTTGGTTAATTGGTATGTCCGGATCGGGCAAAACTACTTTAGGTAGAAGATTGCACGATCACTATAAGAAATCTCATCAAAATATGGTATTTCTTGATGGAGATATATTGCGGGAAGTATGGGGCGATAGCTTGGGTCATTCGATCGAGGCTCGAAGGATAAATGCCCACCGCATATCTCATTTGAGTCAAATGCTAGATAAACAAGGTATTCATGTGGTTGCAGCTGTTTTGTCCATTTTTCCAGAATGGCAACAGTGGAATCGGGAAAATTTAAGTCAATATTACGAAATCTACTTAGATGTTCCCATTGAGATTCTGGAGCGACGCGATACTAAGGGGTTGTACAGCAAAGCCCGGAGAGGGGAGCTGAAAGAGGTTGTTGGTGTTGATATTTCTTTCCCCAATCCTACGGCGCCGAACATTACTTTGGATGACTGGGATGAATCGTCAACTATTGACGCAACTGTCGACAAACTATTGTCGGCAATTCCAACTTTTTAAGTGGGCTTTTTATGGTTGCTGATCTACTTATGAGCATTGTTTACATTATTTTGGCTATGGTTGTTTTGGCCGAATTGTTGGTGTTTATTAGCGTTAAATTAGCGGCTGCGCGTTTTCAGTGGCTGATAACTCCTGAGTCAAAAAGGCCCCATTTACCTAAAAAAGTTGTTGAACACTTTTTTAATAAGAGCTTCGATTCTGAGCTGGGCTGGGTGCCTAAAGCGGGTTCGTCCGGAGAAGATATCACTGAACTTGGCGTAAAGACTTATCATATTGATGAGAAAGGGCGCCGCTTTAGCCCTGCTTATAGCGATATGCCGTCGAAAATAGCAGTATTTGGAGATTCATTTTCTTTTGGTCGTTTGGTGAATGATGATGAAACTTGGCCTTATGCCTTGTCAAAATTGGTTAAATCTTATGTACCTAACTATTCCGTCGGTGGCTATGGTCTGGATCAGGCTTTATTGAGATTGAAAAGGGAAATTAAGACTCTAGACTCAAACATTATTTTGATGTGTGTGGTTCCTGAAACAATTGCGCGGATCCACTCGTACTGGAGGCACTATTTTGAATACGGTAACACACTCGCTTTTAAGCCTAGATTCGCGATTGACAACGATCGCTTGAAATTTTATGAGCTTTTTATTAAAGACCAAGAATCTTTTGAAAAAATTGAAGAGAATGAAGAGTACATTCAGCGGATAGATTACTTCTATAAATATAAATTTTCGAAGAATATTCTTTGTTTTCCATATTTATACAGACTCTGGACAACTCGTAGGCAAAATTTCCCAATCTTAAAACAGGTGGTCATGGGCCTCATTACTGGACGGTCTGAGAAGTATCGTAAGACAGCTTTTAAACAGGTATTAAGAAATAATGCAAAATATACTGCTGAAATGTACAACGATGACAATGCGAAGTTGCTCTTTAGTAGGTTAGTTGATGAATTTGTAGCGTTATGTCATGAGCATGATAAGAAGCCAGTTCTAGTTGTTACACCGCAACCCGTGGATATGGAACGTCTAAATTCAGGGTTTAGTGATTATAGCGAGTTTATTGCGCAGTTATCTGAAAAGCTAGAAGTGTGTGACCTGACGTCATTATTTGTGGGGAATAAAAATGTAGCCGAGTGGTATTTAGAGGGAGAGCTTGGGCCACATTTAAGCATGAAAGGAAACAATGAAGTTGCGGAATATATTTTTAATAAAGCAATATAATTCCAGTGTGTTTTCCGGTAGAAATCGATTTATACATTAACACGCCATTAGGCTGGCGGGTTTTTTTTGGTATTGGTGGATGAATTAATAAGAATGACAACGAATAAATTTATACATATAGTATCTTCACCGTTTTCTCAACGTGACTATGTTCGTTATGGTATCGATATATTGCTAGCTGACGGATTTGATGTAGAAGTATGGAATGTAGGCAAAGTCGTCAATAAGTATGCCTATGAAAAAGGTGCCAATCTATCGGGAAAATTTGAAATAGAGAGGGTTTTCAATACGGAAAATGAATTCTTAGAATGTTGCCGTAAGCTAGGAAAAGCTTTCGTTTTCGTTGCGGTATCTTATAACTTCAATTCTTTGTTCTTGTTTAAAGGGCTCTCTAAAAGCGGGCAAACATATAGTATTTCAGTGAGTTACCCGGATTCGGCCTCGGTTAAAGCTGCTGGCATGGGTGAGGCTAAGGTTTTAAAGCACAATAAAGTTAGATTTTTTTCTAAATTAAAGGAGATATCTTTTAAAAAAATATTCGACAAAATAATACTCACCGTGCCACCTCGGCTATGTGGCGTTAGGCATGCAGATATTGTATTTGCCGGAGGACGCAAATCGAGATTTTCGAACCCATTAATTGATGTAAGCACTCGGGTAGTGGATATTCATGTTAACGACTATGATACTTTTTTAGAAAATTCACCTAGTGAATCGTTTGATGAAAAGTATGCTGTTTTTATTGATCAAAATTTACCATTAAATACCGATCCGCTCTACACAAAAACTGCAAGAGTTGTCACTGTAAGCAACTACTTTCCTTCCCTGACAAGGTTTTTTGATGAGCTTGAAAAAGAGCTGGGGATGCCGGTGAAAATTGCTGCACACCCTAGAGCTGAATATGATTCAGTGCCTAAAGTCTTCGGTGGTCGTGAGTTGTTGCAGGGTGAAACTGCTCGACTTGTAAACGATAGTTCACTGGTCATTGCACATTACTCTTATGCTGTAAATTTCGCCGTGTTGTACAAGAAACCACTGATATTTGTTACGACTGATGAACTAAAGGCTTCGTTTCGTCGAGCCGCTACCGAGGCTATATCCAGTCATTTTGGAAAGGATCCTATCAATGTTGATTGTAATAATGGAATAGACTGGAAACGCGAAATGATTATAGATACAGGAATTTACGATCAATATATCTTCGATTTTATTAAAAAGCCGGGAACGCCTAAACGAATGTTTTGGCAGGTCGTGGGAGAGCAGGCAAAACAACTACTAAGTGGTACTGATAAGAAAGCCGGAATTGCTTAAGCCCCGTTTTTTTGTTAAATCCTAAGAGACTCTCAGAATATAAAGTGTTGTCGTGGCGTTCCAAATTACTTCATTGGATTCAATCTCCTGTGATATCGCTCGGAAAAGGGTGTTTTGTCGGCTCTGGTGTCAGTATATTGGCAAATGTTGCAGTCGACGATAGTGTGATCATTTGTGCAGGTTCGGTTGCTAAAAACGACGTACCTTCTAATTGATGAGTTGCAGGGGTTCCGGCAACATTGATTTCTTCGCAAAAAAATAAGGGTAATACATGAGAGGCTCAAAAGAATTATATATTGTTTATTGTATTGATACCGAAGGCCCGTTACATGAGCCATTACAGGCTACTTTTGATCGGATTAATCAGTTATTTGGTTTAACGCTTAAGCCATCCAAAGAAAACTTGCGAAAACTGCAATATTTAGAATTGGATGTGGAGAATAAGGAAGATATTGCTAAAGCTTTCAACTCCCATTTACTCGGCTATAACGATACTTGGGACAAAGTAGATGAGATGCTCGATAGAATCATGACTAAGCAATATAGAGAGCAATTCTCAGATTCTAATGGGCGCGGGATCGTTTACAACTGGCACTGTATTGACCATGTTGGATTCTCGAGTAATAAAAGACGTCGAGATGTCGGATTCGGAAATATATTCAACCATTACCAAGAAAAAATTGACCAGCATGGTGGGATTGACAAAATCCACTGGCATTTTCATCCCATTGCTTTCGGCAGAGAAGCCCACATGGCTGCAACGAGTTATTCAAATTCTACAGATCTTCTCCATGAAATTATTACCCGTCGTGTTATCGACAATAATTGGTTCCCTACGGTAAATCGTGCTGGTTTTCATACCGTTCGTCGGGATTCTAGTATGTTTATGGAGGAGTGGATTCCTTTTGATTATTCGAATCAAGCACAATATAACTACAAGGATTCTATCCAAAAAGACGTAGTTGATGGGCGCTTCGGCGATTGGCGTCGTGCTCCTAAATCATGGAAGCCGTATCATCCTTCATATAGCGATTATCAGTCTCCAGGGAACATGAACCGATATTCAACTAAGTGCTTAAACATTGGAACTCGGCTTCGGCTCTTAACTGAGCATGAAATCCGCAAAGCCTTCGAATTAGCTAGAGATGAGGGTAAAGCAATACTATCCTTTACCAATCATGATTTTAGGGATATGTCGATCGATATAGAGGATACTTATGAGAAGATTTTCAGGATTGCTAAGGAATTTGAAGACGTAAATGTGTTTAATAGCGATGCCATTGAAGCGATGCAAAAATATTGTTATTCCGACGACAATATCGTTCGAAATAAACTAAAATTTTCTTGTCAAGTGCAAACTCAAGACAATGTCACAAAGTTGGTTGTAAATCAGGAAAATGGTTCTGTCTTCGGCACTCAGCCTTATCTAGCGATCAAGACAAAAGATGGTCGTTATTATCACGATAATTTCGATGAGCGTGAGTTTGGGAAGTCGTGGGTATTTACGTTCGATTGGACCACACTGCTACTAGAACAAATTGATACTTTAAAGGTAGCAGCAAACGACAAATACGGTAATTCAGTCGTCTATTCAGTAGAGCTATGATGCTAATTTTTAGGAGTATTACCTGAACTTGTTTCAGGTAATAATACTTAACAATTGATAATGAAACATTCAAAGATCACATGAAAAACTATATCAAAAGGGATAACAATCCTGAAAAACAGTCATGGAGTATTTCCATAAACAATTTTGAGCAGGCCAATGAATAATAAATCTCGTATTCCTTTACGGCTACTTGGGCAGTCAGGATGTAAATTACAATTCCCCAACTGTACTGTTTATCTTGATCCTTACTTATCCAATTCAGTTCAAGAGTTGGATGGACCTGATTTAGAGAGGCTACAGCCAATTCCTTTCTTGCCTGAAAGCGTTAAAGATGCAGATAAGGTATTGATTACTCATGAACATATTGATCACTGTGATCCTCATACTATTCCAAAATTAGCTAAAGCGTCACCTCAGGCTCATTTTATTTGTCCTCAATCGGTATGTGCACAGTTAATAGAATGGGGTATCGATGAAAATCGCATTATTCTGGCATCTGAAGATTGGATTGAACTTGAGGCTAACCTTAGCGTGCTTGCAGTTCCAGCTGCACATCCAGAAATAACACGGGATAAAAATGGCAATTTGGCTTGTGTTGGTTATTTATTAAAGTATTTCGAGAAAGTTATTTATCTAGCTGGAGATACTTGTGTAAAGCAGGAAATAATTGATATTCTTGTCGAAAACGGCCCCATTCACACTGCCTTTTTGCCGGTTAATGAGCATAATTTTTTCCGTGGCCGGCGTGGAATTGTAGGCAATATGTCTGTACGAGAAGCCTTTCAATTTGCCGAAGAAATTAAAGCAAAGCAGGTTGTGGCGGTTCATTGGGACATGTTTGCAATTAATTCTGTTGAGCCAGAGGAAATACGCCTTATTCACAAACTTTTGAATCCAAACTTCGTTCTTTTAATTAACCCATTTCAGTTAAATTTAGACCCAGTTAGAGTGAGCCTTGTCATTAGAACACTTAATGAAGCTCTTCATCTAGATAGTTTATTACAAGGTATAGCAAAACAAAAAACTGATGATTTAGAATATGAAGTGATACTGGTAGATTCGGGATCAACTGATGGGACCTTGGAAATTGCGGCTCTACATAACTGCCATATTCTTCATATTACTAGAGAAGAGTTCTCCTTTGGGCGCTCACTTAACATGGGTTGCGAAGCTGCCAGTGGCGATATTCTTGTAATTACTAGTGGGCATTGCGTTCCAGCAGATGAGATCTGGTTGCAACATCTATGTCAGCCCATTTTAGATGATGCCGCGCAATATACCTATGGTCGCCAAGTAGGTGCTCCTGATAGTCAATTTAGTGAATGTCAGATCTTTTCAAAATACTATCCGAAAGAAAATAATCATCTAGAGCATGATTTTTTCTGTAATAACGCGAATTCGGCGATACGCCGTAGTGCATGGGCGGCCCATCGTTTTGATGAGAAAATTACGGGTCTTGAAGATATGGACCTAGCTAAGAGGCTGATAAATGATGGGGGCAGAGTGTGCTATGTTCCTCAATCTACTGTCATTCATTACCATACTGAAACTTGGCCTCAAGTAAAACGTAGATTTGAGCGGGAAGCTATAGCGCTGAAAAAAATCATGCCGCAAGTTCATGTTAGTTTGATCGACACTCTACGTTATATATCTTCAAGTATTTTCAATGATTGGATGTGTGCTTGGCACGCAAAAATGTGGAAGAGGAAAGCAGTCGAAATCATTTTTTATCGCTGGAATCAATATTTTGGTGCATTTAAAGGGAATCATGAACATCGTGAGCTATCAAGGAAAGAAAAAGAAAAATATTATTTTCCTTATCAATAAAAAAGGGCATATAAATGAGCATGAACACCCCGCGCATTGTCGCGCTATTACCAATGAAGGCCAACAGTGAGCGAGTAAAAGGTAAAAATTTTAGGGAATTCTGTGGCAAGCCATTATTTAAATGGATATTAGACACTCTGCTTGAGGTAACTGAAATAGACCAGGTTATTATCAATACCGATGCACGAAAAATTCTAGCCGAACATGGCCTTGTTGAAAGCGATCGGACTGTCATTCGTGATCGTGAATCTGAACTCTGCGGTGACTTAGTTTCTATGAACCTTATTCTTGCTGATGATGTCTCTAATATAGACTCTGATATATATCTTATGACTCATACGACTAATCCTCTTGTGAGTGCCACTACGATAAGAAACGCTATAAAAGCATTTTCAGAGGAAAGAAGAAATGGAAATGCTGATTCACTTTTTACCGTGAACAAAATTCAAACGCGGTTTTATCGGAAGGATGGTACCGCAGTCAATCATGACCCAAGCAATTTAATCCGTACCCAAGATCTTGAACCCTGGTACGAGGAAAGCTCAAATCTGTACCTTTTTACAAAAAAAAGCTTTAAGCAAGGGGGGGCTAGGATTGGTAAATATCCTATGATGTATGAGGGACCACAATTTGAATCTATCGATATCGATACTCCAGAAGATTGGGATTTTGCGGTTATTGCAGCACGTTATTTAATTGAGAATAAAGGATCAATTTAATGAGAATTTTAGTGACATGCCCACCTATGCTTGGAATGATAGACTCATTTATTCCTATATTTCAAAAGTATGGTGTTGAGGTCACGGCGCCTAAAGTTGTGCAAACACTTTCAGTTGAAGAGCTAAAAAAGCTTGTTCCTCAGCACGATGGCTGGATTATTGGTGATGACCCAGCTACGCGTGAAGTTTTTGAAGTAGGAAAGCAGGGGAAACTAAAAGCAGCTGTAAAATGGGGAATAGGAGTAGACAATGTTGATTTTTCAGCGTGCGCAGATCTCGATATCCCAATAATTAACACGCCAGATATGTTTGGTTCGGAAGTTGCTGACATCGCGATGGGGTATGTTATTGCTCTTGCTCGAGAAACGTTTCAGATAGACCGTAATATTCGTGATGGTCATTGGCCAAAACCGCGGGGGATATCATTATCGGGAAAATCAGTTGCTTTAGTTGGCTATGGTGATGTGGGCAAGAATACAGCAAAACGTATGCTTTCTTCCGGTATGAAGGTTGTTGCATATGATCCATACGCCACATCTGACAACCGGCTATCAGATGTGGAGCACGAAAAATGGCCTAAACGCATTGATGAAGCAGACTTTATTGTGATTACTTGCGCATTAACGGAGAGCAGCAAGTACATGATTAATAAAAAGCTACTTGAGAACGCTAAATCTGGTGTTCGAATAGTTAACGTTGGTCGAGGTCCCATAATAGATGAAGCGGCATTGGAATCTGCTCTACTATCCGAAAAAGTATATTCGGCTGCTCTAGATGTGTTTGAAATTGAGCCTCTCCCTATGGGTTCATATTTACGCACGCACCCACGATGTGTATTTGGTTCACACAATGCATCAAATACTTCTGATGCCGTTGCTCGCACAAGTCAAATTGCGATAGAGAAGATAATGGAGTTTTTACGTGACTAATAAACTTGTACGTTATTGCCTGATAACCGGCTGTGCCGGGGGTATTGGTCAATCGCTCGTTAGAGGTTTTAGTTCTGCTGGTTATCAAGTTATTGGTACAGATATAGTTGTGAAGCCTGATGGCTTGGATTGTCCATACTATATTCAGTTTGATGTATCTCTTATTGCCGATGATGAACAATATGCGGCTAATTTTTTATCAACCGTGAGACGATATATTGGCGATAATGGACTTCACGTACTTATAAATAATGCTGGGATTCAAATTCTTGGCGGCGTACACAGTTTGACTCAGCAAGATTGGCAGAACACCTTGGATGTCAATTTACTTGCCCCTTTCTTTTTGTCAAAATTATTACTCCCCGAACTTGAAGCGACTAAAGGTTCTATAGTAAACATAAGCAGTATCCATGCTACTTTAACGAAGTCTAACTTTGTAGCTTATGCCACCAGCAAGGCCGCTCTGAGTGGGTTGACTAGATCTATGGCTGTTGATCTTGGTGATAGAGTTCGAATTAATGCAATTGAGCCCGCCGCTGTTGAAACCCAAATGCTCCTCGCTGGTTTCAATAATAATTCAGATAGGCTAAAAGAATTGAAACTGTGTCATCCGGTTGGAGAGATCGGACAGGTGGACGACTTGTCCAAACTTGCAATTGCAATAGTAAGTGACGGGCTGAGTTTTTTGCATGGCGCATGTATTCCGTTCGACGGCGGAATAAGATCACGATTATATGATCCTGAGTAGTAAAATTTTAAATTTTGAAGAATAGAGCATATGAAAACTCAATTTAAAAAAGCAATGTGGAGTTGGAATCGAGATAAGGATGTCGGCTTAGGATTAGATTTAAGTGATGTTAACCACCTTCAACAGATATATCAAAAATATGACGTGGTCCCGGAAACATTGGAAAATGTTGCTGTTGAATTTTTACTTCAGCGAGAGATGTTGGCGCGATTCATTATAAAAGAGTTAGATATCCTTTTAATGGTCGGTGGGGTTTTTGAGGTTACTATTGTAAATAGTAAGTCGCATTCGAACTATTTTTGCTCTCGCGATCAAGTCAAGTATGAGTTTTCCATAGCTACCAATGGCAGATATAAGCTACTAAGTTCTATTGAATTAGAGGGTAGTGGAGTATTAAAACTCTGTTATCAAAAGTGTGAGAGGACCTTGAAGCCAGGCGATAAGATTTCAGACTGGTCTTTTGGGATTATATCGGACGGCCGCAAAAACGATAAAGTTACGAATTTAATTCTTTCTATTATAAAGCAAAAAATCCCAAACTTTGAAGTGATTATTTGTGGCCCATATTCTGTACCAGATGAGTGTATAGATATCGATATTGTTGTTCTAGATGATCTTATTCTTGAAGACGATATAAGAGCGCCAACACCAGCTAAAAAGAATAAAATTGTAAAAAAAGCGCAATATAATAACCTTTGCATTCTTCATGATCGGTTTATTTTACCAGACAAATGGTTCAGCACTTTTGAAAGACATGGTAACTATTTTGATGTTTTATGCATGCCGACAATTGATTTGCATGGGAATAGATTTAGAGTAGATTGGATGAAGTTTAACTACCCAATTACACAGATCAAAAAGCAAAACAGGAGTCTAGAGTATTCTAAGTGGAGTTCTGAGGTCATCATCCAGGGCGGAATTTTGGTTGCTAAAAGACATATAATACTCGAATTTATGTTTGATGAACGATTGCATTGGGAAGAATTGGAAGATATGCAATTATCTAAACAAGCATATTTAGCCGGTGCTTTAATCAACGTAGATATTAATAACTTTGTATATTCAGAGTCGGTTAATCATAAAGTAGAAGCTAGGCCAGATTTGTATATTCGTTTGCTGGAGTTGTATTATTGGTGGAGAGGTTATATTGCAAGTTACCTGAAGTTTAGGGTAATACAGAGAAAATATTACTCTAAAAAAAGCAGTAAAAAGTCTTAATAACCTGGACGTATTATCCATGCTGAATAATAAATATTTTTTAAATCCTAAACGTTATGAATTTAATTCCCTACGTGAAAAAATTGGCTACTATGTGAAATTACCCTTAGTTAGCCTAGGCCTTTGGTTAGGTTTCCAGAATATTGAATATTCGTATGTGCACGGTTGTAAATCAAGAATAACTCTTGGGAAGAATTGTTCCACGATGAATACTATTTTTAATGTAATTAGCGGAAATATTATTGTAGGAAATGACACGTTGTTTGGACATAATTGCATGGTGTTGACGGGTACTCATGAGTTTTATAATGGTCGAAGAGCATCTCTAAATAACCCCACACTAGAAGAAACTCCGGTTTCTGGTAGAGATATAAACATCGGGGAGGGGTGCTTTATCGGTTCTGGTGTGATTATTCAAGGCAACGTAAATATAGGAAGTAATGTTATCTTAGGTGCTGGTGCAGTTGTTACTGGAAATATCCCTGACAATTGTTTTGCAGCAGGTATCCCCGCAAAAATCGTCAACTATTTTTAGGAAACTTTGATGTTAAATATTGTTATTCCCATGGCTGGAGCAGGTAGCCGTTTTTCTCAGGCCGGATTCAAGGATCCTAAGCCTCTAATACCGGTTCATAATATACCTATGATTCAATTGATCATAGAAAACTTGCGGCCAGATGAGCCCCATCGGTTTATTTTTATCTGTCAGCGTAAGCATGTTCAATTATATGGGCTTCATGAAAAACTTAGTGGATGGGCGCCAGGTTGTGAGATTGTTGAAATTGATGGTCTAACTGCAGGGGCGGCTTGTACTGTTCTCGCGGCAAGTGACTTGATAAATAATAATTACCCTTTAATGATTGCTAATAGTGATCAGTATGTGGATGTCGATATAAATTTGTACTTAAATTATTTTTTAGTCAAGGGCTTGGATGGCATAATTATGACCATGCGCGCTGAAGATCCTAAATGGTCTTTTGTTGGACTAGATGGGGAGTTGGTTACTCGAGTTGTTGAAAAAGAAGTAATATCAAATGAAGCTACTGTAGGTATATATAATTTTCGTCATGGTAGTAGCTTTGTCAAAGCAGCTGAGGCGATGATTAATCTTGATCAACGCGTTAATGGCGAGTTTTATGTTGCGCCAACATATAATAGTCTGATAGAAGACGATCAAAAAATTGGTATATACAATGTTGGCAGCGAGGGCGATGGGATGTATGGATTAGGCATACCTGTAGATCTTGAAAATTTTCTTTCGCTAGAGATTTCCCACAAAAAATGATCATAATTAGTCATCGTGGATATTGGAAGTGTGTTGACGAGAAAAATACTGACATCGCCTTTAGTCGCTCTTTTGAACTTGATTTTGGTACTGAAACTGATGTAAGAGACTGTCTCGGAAAACTTGTTATATCACATGATATGCCGGATGGTAGTGAGATACAGTTCGAAGATTTTCTCTCACTAGTTGGTCCTGAGGAAAGATTATTAGCGGTGAATATCAAAGCGGATGGGTTAGCTGTTCCTTTAAAGAACGCTATGAAAAATTACAATCCAAAAAATTGGTTTGTTTTTGATATGTCCATTCCTGATACGAGAGCACATATCTCTGCGGGAAATCCGGTATTTGCAAGAATGAGCGAAGTTGAAACGCAAATACCTTGGTTGGATTTGGTTGACGGGATTTGGCTCGATAGCTTTGACGATGAGTGGTTTGATGGGGGCGTTATTAGAGATTTAATTGAGCGAGGGAAAAGGGTTTGTGTTGTTTCTTCAGAGTTACATGGAAGAAGCTACTCAACATTGTGGGAAAATTTACTACCTTTATCTGGCTATGATTCATTAATTCTTTGCACAGATCTACCTGAAGAAGCACGAAATTTTTTTGCAAGGAAATAATATGATAAAAGCAATAGTATTTGATATGGATGGTGTCCTTATAGAAGCAAAGGACTGGCACTATGAGGCCTTGAACAAAGCACTAAAATTGTTCGGGTATGAGATTAGTAGGGTAGATCATCTAGCGACGTATGATGGACTCCCCACTAGTAAAAAACTACAGATGTTGAGCATTGAGCGTGGCCTTCCTGTTGAGTTACATAAGTTCATTAATGAGATGAAACAACAATATACGATGGAAATTGTTCAAACTCAGTGCAAGCCAAGGTTCATTCATGAGTATGCTTTGTCAAAGTTAAAATCTGAAGGTTATAAATTAGGAGTTGCATCAAATTCAATTCGTTCAACAATAGATGTGATGATGCAAAAATCTTGTCTTCAAGGCTATTTTGATGTGATGCTGTCTGCAGATGATGTAACAAATCCAAAGCCTAATCCTGAAATTTATGAAACAGCAATCCAGCGGTTAGGATTAGATCCCTGTGAGGTTTTGATTGTTGAAGATAATGAAAATGGAATTAAGGCCGCAAGAGGTTCCGACGCACATGTTTTGGTGGTGGAGCAGGTTGATGACGTAAACTATAAGAATCTTCTTATCAAGATTCATCAAGTCGCCAGTGAGGTAAGCTAATGAACATACTTATACTTGCAGGAGGTCAAGATCCATCGCAAAACCAGGAGCAGTATCCTCTTTGTCTTACAGAGTTTGACTCAGTGCCGCTAATTGAGCACGTAGTGTCTTCTTGTGGCGTACTAAAACCAAGTAACCTTATCGTAGCATTCCGAGAGGCTGATGTTAGAAAATATCATTTAAATAATGTAGTGTCATTACTCTGGCCTCAAGCATCTATTATTAATATTTATGAGCAAACTCAGGGAGCGGCATGCACCGCTCTATTAGCCGCGGGTGCAATAGATAATGATGATGAGTTGCTTATTGTGAATGGTAATGAGTTCTTAGATTCCAATTTTTCCGAAATTATAAGTGAGTTTAGACAGCGAAAGATTGATGCTGGTATCGTTACTTTTAGAGCGATACATCCTAGGTACTCTTATGTGCGATTAGATGATAATGGATTGGTCGTAGAGGCAGCAGAGAAAAACCCTATTAGTACTAATGCGACAGCCGGGTTTTATTGGTTTTCTAATGGCAAGAATTTTGTAAGGGCCGCTAAAAACTTAATTCGCAAAGATGCGAGAGTTGAGGGCAATTTTTATATTTGTCCGGCCTTTAATGAGTTAGTGTTAGAGAAACTTTCAATAGGTGTTCATCACATAGAAAGCAAGTTATATCATCCATTGAAGACTGGGCGCCAGGTAGAGCAATTTGAAACGCTATTGGAAAGGGGATTGAACGAATGAAGAGTTTTCATCTAGACGACATGATTAAAGGATGGTTTGTTGGTGATTTTTCGCCAGTAGCATTTTCCACCAAAGATTGTGAGGTAGCAGTCAAGAAGTATAAGGCTGGTGATTGTGAAGGTGCCCATCATCATAAAATAGCAACAGAAATTACGGTTGTTGTCTCAGGGCAAATTAGAATGGTTGGGAAAAATTGGGGGGCCGGCGATATTATCGTAGTAGAGCCGGGTACTGTTACGGATTTTGAAGCACTTACTGATGTAGTTAATGTGGTGGTGAAAGTTCCAGGTGCTTCAGATGATAAGTATCTCAACGGTTAAAAATATTTTTTACATTAATGTAATTTTGGGTGCGAAGATTAATGACGACGGTTAATTTAGATGGATTGACACAAGAGCAAAATCAAGAATTCAACACTATAGCTAAAGATGTTAGAGCTGACTATGACCGTCTAATTGTTAATCTCTCTGAAGAACACCTTGATAACATTCATTGGATTGTCGGTAGCATAGCTAGTCGCAACAAATATTCCAGCCCCTTATTTATCCGGTGTTGCCAAATTGTTTTTGTTAAACGATTACTGACTCAGTCGGACCCTGTGGGAGAAATATTGACGGGAGATCTGGCTTTAGCAACAGTTTTAAAAAAATGGTGTGAGGACCACAAAATTACTGGGACTGTCATTCATTGTTCGGAAAGCACTAAGACTCGTGTCTGGCGCATTTTACGGCCTGTAAGGCAGTACTTAGTAGCGGTCTACTTTATGGCGTTGCGTTGTCTTGGAAGCGCTTTCAGAGCTAAAAAAACATTACCTGATAAGCCAATTACTCTAATAGATACATTTGTTCTCAATAATGGGGGCGCAGATGAGGGCAGTATTAGAGATGGAGTATATAAAGATCGGTATTACCCTAGTTTAATGGAGCAACTAACCGAAGAAGAAAAAAGTAGTATATTTTACATACCAACCAATGTGGGATTCAATAATCCTATAAAAGCATTTTCGCTCATACGTTCGGCTACAAGTCCATTTATTATTCATGATGACTATTTAAAACTCACCGATTATTTTTTAGCTTTAAAACATCCTTTTAAACTATTGCGTTGCTCTATGGTTAATAGTGAATTCCATGGTGTCGATATAATGCCATTACTTTTCGAGGAGAGATTAAATCACTGTAGTGATTTTGCCAGTCTGTTAGGTATTTTGTATCATCAGTTTGCTTTTAGACTTCAAGAGTCCGGTGTTAAAGTTCGGCTTTTGGTTGAGTGGTATGAAAACCAAGTGATTGATCGAGGTATGATAGTGGGATTTCATAAGTATCTCCCTGACACAAAAGTCATTGGATATCAGGGATATGTAATTTCAAAAAGTCTTCATTTATATGTGTATCCGAATTCGTCCGAATATCGAAGTAAAGCAGTACCGGACATTGTCTATGTCGTAGGTCAAGGGTTGAAAAACGATCTGCATGAATTCTGCAATGATGTAGTCGTAGCTGTCGGTCCCGCTTTTCGGTTCAACAAACTATGGCGTGATCGCGCTTATAACCCTGACCCAAATTTTTTTACCATACTAGTCGGGCTGCCTATTGGGCTAGATGATTGTGCTCATATACTTAAGTTATTTGCCAGCATACTAAAGAAATTCAAAGGAACGAACTGTCAGTTTTGGATAAAACCACATCCAACTTATGGCCCTGAATCGATAAAAGCGCTATTACCTGGAGAGTGGCCTAAAGAATTCATTTTCCAAAAAGGTGATTTTCATGCTGTGATTGAAAGGTCTAACTTACTGGTTAGCAATGCGTCTAGTGTTAGCCTCGAGGCCTTGGCGAAAGGAGTTCCAGCTATAATAGTTGCGCCTCAAAATGGCGTAGTTCAAAACCCTATTCCAGAAACAATTTCTAATGATGCTTGGTCTATTGTTTATAATAGTACTGAACTTGAGAATGAGATTATACGGTATAAAGAATTTACCACTGCACACAAAGATTATTTTGACCAACTGAGTCTTGATGTTAGGGAGAATTTCTTCAATCCTGTGTCACGTGAAAATACATTAAAATTTCTCGAATTATAATTAGCGATAAATTGTAATAGTTCACTCAGAAGTTGGTTTAGAGTAAATGTAGAAAGTATCTTTAGTCTAATTCATTCAATACTTATTAATCTTTTTCTTGACGAGAAAATAATAACGATGCAGAGCGAAATTAAAAATTACTGCTTTAGGAGCTGTAACCCAGTTTTTTTGATACGCGCTCTAAGCAGTCTTAGCTGGCGGATTATTTTGTCTATATTCCGACGAATTATTCCAAATTACCGAGTATTAATGACACCGAAAAACGTAGTAGTATTACGTGGATTAGTTTTAAATAATCAGAGTTCGATACCTATAATACGATCTGATTATTTTAAAGGCTCTGGTAGACTCAAACTTACTAATGGATGGCTGGATTATGATATAACGCCTGATTGGCTTGTTGAGTTTAAAGATCAGGAAGTAGAAAATTCTCTGCACCGCTGGAATTGGTTGTTGTATGGACTCACTGAAGAAAATGATTACCACCTATTGCGTGAAGATGGGTTGTCTCTGATTCGTTCTTGGCTAAATTGCTGTCTAAATTTGGAACGTTTCAATAATGATGCATACTCAAGTAGTGAGCGGATAGCTAATGCAAGTATTTTTTTGCTGACCACTGGGGATAAAAAGGTACCAAAGGATATTCAGAATGCATTTCAATATATGGGATTACATATAGCCAAAAATTTGGAGTACTATGAGGCTGATATGACTGGAAATCATGCCTTCAATAATGCGCGGGGATTGTTATTTGCTGGCATTGTTTCTGGATTACCTTATGCTGTAGAACTGGCTTTTGAGGTGTTTAAAGATAGATTACCTAAGTTGGTAACTGATGATGGTTTTCTACGAGAGGGCTCAAGTCATTATCATTTTTTATTTACTCGCTGGGTACTTGAAATTCAGTGGATTTTATCAAGTACTAAAAACAAAGAGATTGAAGATTTTGTTAGCCTATATTCGATAAATCTAGTTAAGCGGTGTTGGTTTTTTCTTGTTAAAAACACGAAGACTAGGCAATGGAATATCCCTTTTGTGGGGGATATTTCGCCGGATTTCCCTCCGGAGTGGCTGCTGAGTGTTCCTTGGTCCTTACCCGCGCTAGATGTATTCATACCTGATGTTCTCCCGTTATATCAAGGAAAAAAAGGTTGGGGATCGTTGTTTGGTATAAATAATGGTTGTGATGAAGCTATAAGTATCGGAAATGAAACGTATCCAGATAGCTATTGGTATCGTATTGAATACGACCAGTTTACATTTTTCACACATGCCGAAAGTTCGAACGGTGAACTACGTTCTGACCATAGGCATTTAGATCTGGGCGGTTTTGTTCTCTATTATGCTGGACAGCCTATAATTATTGATTGTGGGCGCTCGGATTACACTCAATCAGATGTTAGTGTTTACGGACATTCTGCTGCTTCGCACAACAGTCTGTTTGTTAATGACTTGTCTGCTGAGGTTGATGGACCGTCATGGTTACACCCAGCGTATAAAAAAATATCTGTTAAAACTGAACTCTTGGAACTGAATCGTTCAGTATCGTTTACTATCAAACATAATGGATTTGATAGAATTTCTAATGTAAAAGTTTTACATGAACGTAAGTTCAAATTTGACTCCAATTCGTTTGAAATTGAAGATAGATTAATGGGTGATGGAACTTGTGACCTACGGTTATGTTTTCATTATTCCCCTGAAGTTGAAGCCCCAGAAAATAAGGGAGCCGATTTAGCCTTTAAAAATATAGGTGCAATTTTTCATGTTGATAGCCGGTGTAACCGCAGAGTTGTGTCTGGTGAGAGCCAAAGTCCTGTAGGTGGTTTGTGTTCACCAGAATATGGTGTTGTAAGTCAATGTACTACACTTAATTTTGATACCGTGATTAAATTGCCAGCAAATATAAAAAATCGATTGAGTTTTAGTTTATAGAAGTTAATTCTGATTAAGTATATTGTCTTATCAGTTTATATAGATATCTAATACATGGGTAGTGAAGGCGATATTTTTCGTCAGCTGAATTAAATTCAAACAAAAAATTTAAAGTGATTTTAGATGCATATAGAGTTAAAAAAAACGCACTCTAGCGGTGAATTAATGAGCCGGGTGTTCGTATATTGCGTTTTCATATTCTCTTTAGAATATGCACTTTACATAGTATCTGGAGTTTTGTTAGACGGCCTAATTAAAATTTCTAGCCTTGCGTTGCTAATGGTATTCGCATTAAAGCCTAGCAATCGTATAAATAGGATGGAAGTAAATTTATTGCTATTTTACGTTATGTTATTTGTTGCTGCGGCGCTGCCGTCTATATTGAGTGGTGATATTACTGGCAGTCTAGTTCTTGTAAAATATTTATACATGGCCATGATACTACCTGTTTTACTAATATGTTATCGAAGCATTCCAAATTGTGATGATTTGTTAATATCGACATTCATAGCAATTGGGGTGTTGTTCTCTGTCCAGGCAATTGTGGCTTGTATAGGCGTATTTTTTGGATTTTTTGATAAATCACAGGTTGTACAAATTCCAAGATATAATGATATGGATATTGTTAATTTTGGTGTTTGGGGATTTGGAAATGCAATCCAGTCACCTTTTTCCGATTTTAAAATATTGCGCCCGCAGGGTTGGTTTTTAGAGCCTTCATTACTAGCGGCGTTTTTATTACTTCCGGCCTTCGTCAGTATTGGTCGATATAAAGTGTATAGATTAAAAAGATACTTTATTTCGGCATTCTTAAATTTCTTTGCAATTTTATTGACATTATCTCTCGCTGGTTATTTGGGTGTAGTTTGTGCAGTCTTGTTAGTGTCATGTTCAAAATTTTGTTACCGTCACCTTAAAAAAATTCGGGTCTTAAAATATTCATATGTTTTGCCAATTTTCTTAGTGTTTTTTGGTTTAGCATTTGGCCTATTAAATTTGTTATATGTCGTGAACGATATTGATAGCAATAGTGTAAGTGATGGCCAGGCTGCCATGACAAATTTAATGGGTAGGGATAAAGATGGTACTAGTGGTAATTTATTTCGCGAAACATATAAATCAGACAATTATATAGATGTTTTAATGAATTCCCCGTTTGGTCTCGGTTTTGGTTCTGAGGCGAAGTCCGGCAAATATAAGAGTGGAAATGCATTACTGTTTTGGTTTACTGCAGGAGGGATTCCGGCAGTACTAATAATAATGATGATGTTCACATATATTTTTCTAGTTTTTTGTCATCCACTGCTGATCTCAGGGAATCCGATATTCAATGGCTTGGGAGCCTCGTTTGTTGGTCATGCCATTCAGAATCTTTCATATGGCACTTGGATAGCGCCATATTTTTTGATCCATCTTGGTTTAGTTGTAATGAGCGCCAGAAAGGTAAATCCGAAATTTATTGAAAATCGGTTCATTTAATATCCAAAGTTATGTATCTCTGAGAGTCTGCGCTATCTATCCTGAGCCTAGTCTTCGGCATAGTCTGTATGTACACGAAATAGTAGTTTAATAGCAGAAGGTTTTAATATAAAAATGTGTGGAATAGCAGGAATAATTCGGTTTGATGAGAATAAAATTAATAGAGATATTATGGACATTATGCTTCAAAAAATCTCTCATCGCGGCAAAGATCATTCTGGAATTGTCTCGGTTTCCTCGAAGGCGAATATTGAATTAGGACATAGGCGATTATCAATTATTGACCTAAGTGACGTAGCTGTGCAGCCAATGCCGTATGGCGACGAGTCTTTATGGTTAATATTTAATGGTGAGATATATAATTATATTGAACTCCGCGCCCAACTTTTAGAGCTGGGGTATAACTTTAGAACTGAGTCTGATACTGAAGTTATACTAGTTGCTTATAAGCATTGGGGTGATAAGTGCGTTGAGCATTTAAATGGCATGTTCGCTTTTGCACTTTGGGATGAAATTAATCAACGACTTTTTTGTGCACGAGATCAGCTTGGGATCAAGCCTTTCTATTTTTATCAGACGGATAAGTTTTTTGCCTTTGCATCAGAATCAAGAGCACTGGAACCATTTCATTGTAACAAGTTAGATGCTGATGGACTTGCAGCTTACTTGTTGAGTTCATACGTCCCTGTAGAATTTAGTATTTTTGATGGAGTTAAAAAATTATTACCTGCTCATACATTGATAGTTGAGCCTTCTGGCAGAAGTGAATGTAAAAAGTATTGGCGTATAGCAAAAGTTTCAGAATACAGTGACTCATCTTCTACGTTAGAGGTAACGGCGCTTTTAGAGCAAGCTGTAATGAGACAGATACGCAGTGATGTGCCTGTAGGAGCATTGCTTTCAGGTGGCGTAGATAGTGGGATGATTGTGGCGCTTGCATCTAAGCATATCGACAATATGCATACATATAGCGTTGGGTTTGAAGGGGCGGGCATTAATGAATTAGACTCCGCGGCCGCAGTTGCTAATAAATATGGAACGTTCCATCATCAAAAAACGCTCGATGATAAAAATGCAATTCAATATTTAGATCTTGCTTTAAAAAATTTAAGTGAGCCGATTGCAGATCCTGCAATTATTCCCTCTTATGTACTTTCGGAAATGGCTGCGAAAGATGGAGTTAAAGTATTACTCAGTGGAACAGGAGGTGATGAAATTTTTGGCGGTTATGACCGATATGCTGGTGGTAAGACGTATAAGAGACGATTGCTTAACGCTGTTCCAAATAAAGTAAAACAATTCATAGGAAGAGTTTTGCCAATATCGACTAAGCTAGGAGCCCTGTTAAGAAATCCGTCATTGGATATGATGTTCACTACCAATGGATGCTTTGAACTTTTCTCGAATATCATGACAGGACAAAAAATGGCTGAAGAGTTTTTGTCCAAGATTTCAGATTCCATTCCATCTACAGTAAACGATCGAGGACACTTGTTATATAAACAAATGAATTTTGATGTATCTGTTTATATGCCAGATGGAATTCTTTTTCTTTTTGATCAAATGACAATGGCAAATACGGTGGAAGGAAGAGTTCCTCTTCTTGATGTGGATTTAGTTGAAAAAGCGTTTATGTTTCCCCCTAGTAGTCATGTAAATGCAGGAAGAACAAAAGTTCTTTTTCGCAATATAGCTGAAAAATATCTTGGCCATAAACATGTTTGGCAACAAAAACACGGATTTTCTGGTCCGGTACCTTACTGGATAAATAAAAACACACAGCATTTTTCAGATTCTATTCGTTATATTAATGATATTCCTGGGTTAGAGAGCCTTGATATTGGAAAATATTTAATGCTTCTGAAAAAAAATGAACTTAATACCGTTGATTCATTTGCTGTATTTACTTTGTATTGTTTAAGAAAATGGTATGACAGCCAGGTGGGAGAGAAATGCGCGCGCCTTTAATCAGTGTTATTATCCCTACACATAATAGAGTCCTCCTACTCGAAAAAGCTATTAATTCAGTATTAATGCAATCAGAAAGAGATTTTGAACTTATTATCGTTGACGATGCGTCGACTGATGAAACTTTTGAGTTATTAAATCACTTTGTTGAAAATGATGCTCGAATTAAAGTGATAAAAAACATAGTAGCTTTGGGTGGCGGCGGTGCCCGAAATGTTGGCATATTCGCTAGTAAAGGAAAGTGGGTTGCATTTTTAGATGACGATGATGAGTGGTTTGAAAATAAACTATCTGTGCAGTTAGAGAAGGTTAATTTCGCTTCATCTGCAGTCGCATGTAGCTGTAACTATGAGCATCATTATCCATTTGGGGTTGTAAGAAAATTTGTGATACCTGAAAATGTTTCGTTGAATGAGCTTTATTATGGGAATGTTTTAGGTGGTGCTTCAATGTGCTTATGCTCAAGAGATATTTTGCTGAAAATACGTGGATTTGATACAAAACTAAAAAGTGGTCAGGATTGGGATTTGTGGTTAAGGCTCCGAGCTGAAGGGGAAGTTGCTGTATGCGGCAAGCCGCTTGTTAGATATTTAGCCCACAGTGGGTTTCGGATTTCAAACGATATGCAGTCCCAATATTTGGGAATTAGGCGATTTTACTTTAAACATCGAGATAGCATGGATGTTACTTTACGTAGATTTAGAATTTGTCACCTATGTTTTGTGAAGTCACGAGATACAAAAAAAAGTTTAAAGAAAAGATTATATTATCTCTATTTAGCAGTTTATTTTTCAGATCTATCGATTGGAATGTCGTATGTGAGGAGTAGTCTGCCACGTATGTTAATCAATAAGTAATGTTATTGAAATTAAGTTTTTTCGGCATGTCGGCTTCCCTGAGATTTAGTGGTGGTGTCAATTTCGCGGCCTAATAAGAGGTTTCATAGATATTTCTCAGCATGGGGCTGAACCAATGAGAATCATAAATGATCTCTTTAGGCATTGTACTTAGACCAAGAGCATCACGATTTGTATTAGGCCAAAACTTGCATCGCTAGTCACGTGAGGGAAGGGTTTAATATTGGTGGTTGCACAATTATCAACGGTGGTTGACGTCAAATAAGGGGCGTTTTTTCCTCTTTGCATAATTGATGAATTATAACGTTATTTACAGAGTGTCATTGGCGTTTTTCGTTACGGTACTTCACGTTTTATATCTAAGGAAGGTTGAATGGATGAGAGTAATATAAAGCCTGTCAGTGATTTGAGCTTGATAGTTATGGACAAATCAACGAGTCCTAAACTAATTGTTGGAATTGACGTTACCAACTTACGAGGTGGAGGTGGTGTCACGCATATAATAGAGCTGCTCGCTGCAGCCAAACCCTACGCTCATGGCATCAGCAAGATAATAATTTGGGGAGGTTCGCAGACGCTTGATAAATTGCCGGATCGGGTTTGGCTTAAAAAAGTAAATCCACCTGCGTTGAATCGAGGGTTGTTAGCTCGCACGCTTTGGCAGCGATTTGCGTTAAGTGCGGCGGCCCGTGCGGAGCATTGCGGTGTGCTATTTATACCAGGTGGCAGCTTTAATGGTAGTTTTAAGCCCATGGTTACTATGAGTCAGAACCTGTTGCCGTTTGAACGGTCGGAATTGAGTCGATATGGATCGTCATTGATGGCCCTTAAGTTTAAAATCCTGCGCTACACGCAATCCCATAGCTTCAAATGTGCTAACGGCGTGATATTCCTTACCGCTTATGCTAAGAGGGCTGTGCTTAAAGTGACTGGTCCATTATCAGGGGTTACAGCTACTATCGCACATGGTTTGTCACCCAGATTTAGGATGGGGCTCAAGGTACAGCGCTCGATTGAAGAATACTCTGAGACTAATCCTTACCGCTTGCTCTATGTTTCCAGTATTGATCAATATAAACACCAATGGCATTTGATAGAAGCGGTGCACTTTTTGCGAAGACAAGGCATCCCAGTAAAGCTTGAGCTGGTTGGTCCAGCATTCCCACCAGCTTTAACGCGATTAAATGCTGCGATTGCACAATTTGATCCAGAGAACATTTGGGTGCGTTATCTCGGTGCCGTACCATATGAAAAGCTAAATAATCTTTATGCGCAAGCTGACTTGGGCGTGTTCGCATCGAGTTGCGAAAATATGCCGATTATTCTAATGGAAACAATGGCTTCCGGATTACCTATTGCATGCTCCAATCGTGGTCCTATGCCAGAGGTACTTGGCGACGCGGGATTGTATTTCGATCCAGAGAGCCCTACAGAAATCATGCGGAGCCTGCGTAAGTACATCGACTCTCCCGAGTTACGGACTGAAAAGGCAAATTCTAGCATTGCTCGCTGTCAGCAATACTCTTGGTCACGGTGTGCTGATGAGACTTTTATGTTCTTGGCGAACGTTGGGCGTGCATCATGAATATTTTAATTGTGAATCAATATTACTGGCCAGAAAGCTTTCGCATCAATGATGTTGCAAAAACACTTTACGAAAAAGGCCAGCAGGTTGAGTTGATTAGTCACTTTGAATCAGCATTGCAGAATACAAAGGAGTCGAGTTGAAAGTACTAGTGTTAGGCGCGAGTGGCATGATAGGTAGTACGCTGCTTGGCGTAATGAGTGAGCGGACGGATTACGATGTATTAGGTACGGTGCGCGCGGAAAGAATGAAACGGTTTTTTCCTGCGTCGATTGCCAGTAACTTAGTAATAAACGCTGATGTTGAAAATTACGATGATTTGTTTAAGATGTTGAAACAAGTTCGTCCAGATATTATTGTTAATTGTGTAGGATTGACTAAGCACAAACCTGAGGCAGACGATCCTTTGAGCGCGATACCAATTAATACATTGATGCCGCATCGTCTTGCCAAGCTATGTGCTTCTATTGATTCGCGGTTGATACATATCAGCACTGACTGTGTGTTCTCGGGCGAAAAAGGTGGGTATGTAGAGAGTGATTTTACAGATGCGAGGGATGTCTACGGAAAATCAAAGGCTTTGGGAGAAATTGACTATCCTAATACTATTACGCTGAGAACTTCTACAATTGGACATGAGTTAAATAGCGCATACGGTTTACTTGACTGGTTCTTATCGCAAGATGAATGCTGCAAAGGTTATAGACGTGCGATTTTCTCAGGGTTGCCAACAATTGTTCTCGCGCAAATTATTCGTGACGTTGTGATTCCTCACAAGGAACTCTCAGGAATATATCACGTTGCGGCCCGACCTATTAACAAGTATGACCTGCTAAAATTAATAGCTATGGCATATGGTAAATTAATACCTATAAGCCCTGATGATAGTTTGGTGCTTGATAGGTCATTAAGCGCAGCTAAATTTAACGCGGCTACCGGCTATATTGCACCCGAGTGGCCGGAACTTATTCGGTTAATGCACGCTTTTAAATAAAACTTAGATTACAGCTGAGCTATAAATTATGTTCAAACATCAAGTATTAATGATTACAGGCGGTACGGGGTCTTTTGGAAATGCCGTACTTAAACGTTTTTTATCAACCGACGTGCGTGAAATTCGTGTTTTTAGTCGAGATGAAAAAAAACAAGAAGACATGCGCATTGCTCTAAATAACGATAAAGTGAAGTTCTATATCGGTGATGTGCGCGATTACGATAGTGTATACCAGGCGATGAAAGGAGTGGATTATGTTTTTCATGCGGCTGCATTAAAGCAAGTGCCATCATGTGAATTTTATCCAATGGAAGCGGTTCGTACTAATGTAGTTGGTACAGAAAATGTAATGAACGCGGCCACGGCTAACAAAGTTAAACGATTGGTTGTGCTTAGTACAGATAAGGCTGTGTATCCAATTAATGCGATGGGAATATCTAAAGCTATGGCAGAAAAGCTAATGGTGGCTAAATCGCGTTTACAGTTAGAGGGTGAAACAGTATTTTGTGCTACGCGGTATGGTAATGTGATGGCATCGCGTGGCTCAGTTATTCCTCTTTTTGTGTCACAACTTAAAGAGGATAAGCTCTTGACTGTGACGGATCCAAATATGACTCGTTTTTTAATGTCGTTAGAAGACTCTGTGGATTTGGTGCTTTATGCGTATGAGCATGGGAAGCAGGGCGATATTTTTGTGAAAAAGGCGCCAGCATCAACAGTAGCTGATTTGGCACGGGCTATTAAGGAGCTTTTCAACAAAAAAAATGAAGTACGTATTATAGGTACACGACATGGTGAAAAGTTATATGAATCACTTATATCGCGCGAAGAAATGGCACATGCTCATGATATGGGCGACTATTATCGACTTCCTGCGGACAACCGGGACCTTAACTACGCTAAGTATTTCAGCGAAGGAGAAGAGGAAATATCTCATTTAGATGATTATACTTCGCACAATACAAAGCAATTGAGTGTAGCGCAAGTTAAATTATTGTTGCTTAAATTGGATTATATTAAGGAAAAATTAAATGCTTAAAGTGATGACAGTTGTGGGTACTCGCCCAGAATTAATTAAAATGAGTCGAGTAATTGCTGAGTTTGATCAACACACACAACATATATTGGTGCATACAGGACAGAATTATGACTACGAGTTAAATCAATTGTTTTTTGAGGATTTAAGTATTCGTAAGCCTGACTATTTTTTAGAGGCTGTTGGCGAAAATGCCGCGCAGACGATTGGGCGGGTTATTGAAAAGTCTGATGCGGTAATGGAACAAGAAAATCCTGATGCTATTATGTTATACGGAGACACTAATTCTTGTTTGGCTGTGATAGCGGCTAAACGGCGAAAGATACCAGTGTTTCATATGGAGGCGGGCAATCGTTGTTTTGACCAACGTGTACCAGAAGAGTTAAACCGCAAGGTGCTTGATCATTTAAGTGACATTAATTTAGTGCTAACTGAGCATGCTCGTCGTTATTTGATTGCGGAAGGTGTTCGTCCTGAGACTATTATTAAAACTGGTTCACACATGCGTGAAGTTTTAGATTTTTACATGCCGAAAATTTTACAATCTGACGTGTTGCAACGTACGGGCCTAAAGACCGAACAATTTTTTATTGTGAGCGCTCATCGTGAAGAAAATATTGATAGCCCGGAAAATATGGCCGATATGGTCGAGACGCTTAATGCTTTGGCTGAACAGTATGATATTCCAGTCATTGTTTCCACACATCCTCGCACCAAAAAACGATTGGATGGCATGGAACTTGGCAAGCTCAATCCTCACATTCAGTTTCTTAAACCGTTTGGGTTTTGTGATTACATTAAGTTGCAAATGGAAGCTCTTTGTGTGATATCAGATAGCGGCACAATTTCTGAAGAGGGCTCTTTGCTTAATCTACCAGCCGTTACTATACGAAATGCACATGAACGTCCGGAAGGTATGGATGTGGGTACCCTAATTATGAGTGGTTTGAAAAAAAATAACGTATTAGATGCTGTGGGGGTGATTATTGCTCAGCATGACCGTATGCATCGCACGATGAAGCCAGTTCAGGACTACGAAGCAGGACCAGTCTCCAAGCAGTTATTACGTGTAGTCTTTAGTTATGTGGATTATGTGAACCGAACGGTGTGGTCCAAACCTTGATTAGTATGGTTAGTGACATATTTTTTGTTGGATCCATATTCTATGAAGAAAGTACTGCTTTATGTCTGGAGGCAGTTGCGCGTGGTTGATGCCACTTGTACTGATTGTGATTTACCAATAGGCGTTGAAAATATTGTCGTGGGTGACATTAATGCCGACACCGAATGGTATGGTGCGGTATTGATTTGTAATGTGGTGATCCACCTTGCTGCTCGTGTGCATATCATAGGTGAGTCGGCTGATGACTCGTTATCTGAAATCCTCTCATTACTATAATAGCATTTTTGTGTTTTTTTTAGACGCGTGAACCTATTTCTCGACAAGTTCGCATTGATGAAAATGAAGTGCCATTTACTATTTTGGCGCCCACTCACTCGGTTGATGTAAAGTTGATAACAGGACTTGGGCAGTTTTTGCGAAAACATAAATTGGATGAAGTTTCTCAGTGATTGAATGTATTGCTGGGTGATATGAGTCTAGTAGGAGCACGACTCTGTTTCGCCACTCAAGAGGAACTGATCACACAGCGGGAGATCCGTGGTGTTGTCTCCGAGAAACCAGGAATTACAGGCTTGGCTCAGCTTAATGGGGTAGACATTAGGGACTCGATTCGTCTTGCTGTTTTGGATCAAGAAATGCTGAGTGGTTTAAGTCTAGGTGGCTATTTAAAATATATAGTGATGACGGTAAACAGAGTTATTAGCGTTAAACCTCTTGTCGGTCTCTAAGTCCATTTTTTAGTATTGATATATAAGACTTTAAAGGAGTAGGAATTTTATGGATTATTTATCTCTCATCGGCCGAACTGACGTGTTGTTTTCGCCAGATGTGTCGGGCAATGAAGATGACTTGACGGCAATCATCGGCCGTAGTCGATTTCTGATCATTGGTGGTTCTGGCTCCATTGGGCAAGCTGTGACGTATGAGGTTTTTAGACGTGATCCGAAGGTTCTTCATGTAGTAGATATTTCTGAAAATAATATGGTTGAACTCGTGCGAGATATTCGCAGTACTGCTGGCTACGGAAGCGGTGATTTTAGAACCTTCGCACTAGACTGTGGGGGAGTTGAATTTGAGGCTTTAATGGCTACTGAAGGCCCATATGACTACGTTTTCAATCTCTCAGCCCTAAAGCATGTTAGAAGTGAGTCAGACCCTTTTACGCTCATGCGTATGATAATGGTAAATATTTTTAATACTATTAAGACAGTGCGCTTAGCAAAAAAAATGGGGGCTAAGAAGTATTTTTGTGTCTCTACTGATAAAGCTGCGAACCCAGTCAATATGATGGGAGCAAGTAAGCGTATTATGGAAATGTTCTTAATGCGTGAGAGCGTGACCCAAGACATCTCTATGGCCCGCTTTGCGAATGTTGCCTTTTCTGACGGATCCCTTCTGCATGGCTTTAATCAGCGTTTTGCAAAGCGGCAACCTTTCGCAGCTCCCAATGATATTCGTCGTTATTTTGTAACGCCTCAGGAATCTGGTGAGCTTTGCCTGCTATCTGGTTTATTAGGAGAGAATAGGGACATATTTTTCCCCAAGTTGAGCGAAAAATTACATCTGATTACTTTTCCCGAGATTGCAGTTCGCTTTTTGAGAGAGCATGGATATGAGCCTTATGAATGTGAATCTGAGGGTGAGGCGCGCGATAGGGCGGAGGAATTGATCGAGAAAAAGCAATGGCCCTGTTATTTCTTTAAGAGTGATACAACGGGTGAAAAAGACTTTGAAGAATTTTTCACTGACAATGAAGACTTAGATATGGATCGGTTCGATACGGTTGGGGTTATCCGAAATCAGCCTGACTTTAATGAGGCTAAATTAGATGAATTCATGGACGGTATTTCCGCTTTAAGGGCTCAGGCAACTTGGACTAAGGATGATATTGTTAAGTTGTATTTTGGTTTGTTACCGGAGTTTACTCATAAAGAAACCGGCAAATATCTAGATCAGAGGATGTAAGTATGGGACGTTTTTTTTGAAATTGTTTTTTCTGGCCTTGTGCTACTAGTACTTTCGTTTCTTCTCTTCTCTTTTAGTTCCCACCGTTCTCATATTAAAATACAGCGGAGAAAGAGGGGTGTTTTTTTGTAAGAACGCATTGGTAAAGACCAACTAACCCACATGCTAAGAACTGGACATCACCTTGGTAATAATGGGTACAATCACTATTGGTGGAATAGTTGAAAATAGCACGAAACGCTTTGAGACCACTAGAACTGAAACAAATTTTGTCGAAGTTACTAAATAACACTAGTTTCAGATGCTCAATATTATAAATATGTCACACTTCATAACTCTATGAAAGTTATAAGTTCATGGCATACTTAATAAGCATTTTTTTTGTAATTGATTATCTAAAAGGACCGAATAACATAATGTTTACTAATCAGGGCAACCTAAATTACAAACATATAAATAATACAAATTCCTTCCCTATTAGCGATTTAGAGAATGGAGTAAACTTCACAAAAGAATTTATCATATACAAGGATGAGGAGTTACTTAAGGTATATTCTCGAAAGTGTGATCATAATGGAGGGAAACTTTGTAAGTCCGAAGGAAAAATTGCTTGTCCTCTTCACGGTTGGGAATTTAATCCTGAATCAGGGTCATATACTAATATTCAAGTTGCAAAAAAAGAGGAAGATTTTTATATTGATGAAGATAATATTATTATCCCTTTCAAGCAAGAAATCCTTACACTTCCTCGAATTGATAAAGATTATAATATCTCAGTTGAGTTACTTTCTCATGCCTGTATTTTGTTTAAATCAAAATATTTCTCTTTTGCAACGGACCCTTGGATTGAAGGTTTTGCCTTTAGTTCAGGTTGGTGGACTGCGCAGTTCCCACCCAAAAATTGGCAAGATGAGTTAAATAAAGTAGATTTTATTTATATTTCTCACAATCATCCTGATCATTTAAATCAATTTACACTTGAAAAAATTAGAAAAGATATGCATTTTATTGTTCCTAAATTTGCAAATAACTCTGTTAAAAAACTTTTAAATAGATTTGGTTTTGATAACATTTCTAGTTTTGACTTTAATAATTATTATAAGTTTGGAGAAACAGATCTCTTTTTTACCATTCTAAAATCTGGAGATTTTAGAGAAGATAGCGGATTTTATTTTTCATATGGTAATTTTAGTTGTCTTGCGTCGGTAGACTCAAACGACTTAAATTTTTTAAAGTTTCCAGAAAATATATCATTATTTTGTTCAAGTTTTGCAGGAGGAGCAAGTGGTTACCCTTTATGTTTTAATGATATTGAAGAGCAAAAGAAATTAGAGATAATAAAACGAAACACTAACGCAATTAAATCAACTGTAAAAGGACAGATTAAAATTTGTAATGCTAGCTATTACCTTCCATATGCAGGTTTCTTCAGCGAAAGAGCGCCCAGAGATTCTTATGTAATGAGTCTCAATCAAAAAAATAAAACGAGTGACTATATTGAAGCACTCAAAAAATTAGAAGTAGATGTTCTAGATACATCTATTGACGATTCATTTTTATTTCATGGTAAAAAAATAAAAGAGATTAAAAAAATAGAAAGAGATGATCATTTTTCTGAAGATCCAGTTACATTTTATAAAAAAGAATTTTCTGGTTCTGAGATTAGCAATAATTTTATAGAACAGTTTTTTAAAAATAGTGAGTTTAAAGATGATTTGAAGGTCTACTTCGAACTAACAAATGATAATTTTTCTGAAACTAAGAAATATATATATGTAGATTTTTCTCAAGAAATTATTGTAAATTTTGAAACATTTGATTGGCATTCAATTAAAGGCCTGTATGTTCAAAACAGTAAAATAAGATATCTTCATATTAAAGTAAGAGAAGACTCATTCTCTTGGGTTTTACAAAATAATATGCCATTTGAGGATTTATCTATTGGGTTTCAGTGTAGGGTTGACAGAAAACCAGATATTTACAATGTTAAGTTTTGGGATCATTTTACCAATGTATATATTTAAAATACTTCTCATCGAAACAGTAATTTGCTGAAGGGAGAGAGAAACAATGATTGGAAGCAAGAAAGTAATATCAGTAATACCAGCAAGAGGAGGAAGTAAGCGCCTTCCCGGAAAGAATGTTCTTAAACTTAATGGAACTCCTTTAATTGCCTACTCCATACAATCGGCACTTAGTTGTCACTTAATAGATAAAGTAATTGTTAGTACCGACTCTCGCATAATTGCCGATGCGGCAAAAGATGCTGGGGCTGAAGTTGATATGAGAAGCGAAGAACTCAGTACTGACGCTGCAACAACTATTGATGTTTTGAAAGATTTACTAGTTCGGTTAGATTCTTACGAAATTTGCGTCACCCTTCAACCTACATCTCCTCTGCGAACCGTTGATGACATAACAGAAAGTCTTGAGTTATTCGATAAGATGAGCGCAGATGCAGTGATATCTGTTTGTAAAGCAGAGCATCCACCTCAGTGGATTAACACCATTGGTAGTAAGGGTGAGATGGATGATTTTCTAAGAGAAGAATTTCAGAGCAAACGCTCACAAGATCTTAGAGACTACTATAGATTAAATGGAGCTATTTACTGCAATTCAGTACAAGTATTACTTAATTCAAATTCACCCGTCTTTAAATCGAATTGCTATGCTTACGTGATGCCCTCAAATAGATCTGTAGATATTGATACAAAGGAAGACTTTGATCTTGCTGATTACTACATCACCAAAAACTTGTAAACTCTATATTGGCATTTGCAAACTATTGTTCTTACAAAGGTTATTTTGCGACTACTATTAATTGATATGCTCAGAATTAACTGGACTTGATTAAGTTATCTTAAAAGGAGTGCTCAATAGTAATTGCTGCATTTTTTTTCATTGAAGAGAAGAACATCAAGCCTCCATAAGAGCATCGAATGAAAAGATATTGAAAGTCATTTGATAAATTTTTATTATCAAATATTTGATCTAACTGGATAAAACTAGTGTCAGGCAAGTCTTGCTTTTTCTTGCGCGCCACAACCTCCTCATTGTTATCAGAGCTATATAACTGAAAAAGAAACTCAGCATCATCTGGGCATCCACCATAAACCTCTTTAAAATCTACCCAAGAGATTTGAGATTGGAACTTTGATGAGACCATCATCCAATGAGAATTCTTCTTTGGCCTGCTGTGATGAACCACCCCCAATGAACATTCAGCAGGTAGCTTAGAGTTTGGCGTGTAAAGTCTAAGAGCTGTAATTATTCTTGTGGGGAGAATGTTATCTTCTCGGGAGAATTCCACAACTTGGGCTGCATTAGTATTGAAGGGGATTGTGTGAATTTCACCCGTTTTAAATTTTTTTGTAACTTCATTTGATGTTGAGTTGTAATCACCCTTATTTGTATCTGGATATACAACAATCTCTTGCTCAAAGTCCGGATCTACATTTGGAGTTCTCATGTATGCTCGCAAATCACCTTCTGTAATTGAATCTGTATCATGAGCTGAGTAGTTAAAATTACTATGAGTAACTTGAAGCTCACTTCCATCATTAGTCTTTACAACACATAACATCCTTGTAAAGCCTCCATTAAGATTAAAACTTAATCTACCATTTCCAGCCTTACCATCAAGCCATTCAGTAAGATTATTAAAATAATTTTTTGGTTCAATAATTTTTGTTTGATATGGCAGCAAGGCCTCGAGTTCAAATTGATGAACTAGCTCCTTACCTGCTGAATTTCTGATTGCTAGCTCAACTAATTGCTCTTCTTGCTTCGTTGGGCCGTTATGAATCACTGCAAATGATGTTAGCTCATCAGTGTCTCTGAGCGTCCAACAGCTTTCTTCGCCAACGGAAATTGTTCTGTTATCCTCTATTTCATGCTGGGAGTATGCTCTGGCATAGGAATGAACCATTGAAATAGAATCTGATGATTCATAAACTGCCATAATTGCAGCGTATGGTATGCGCATATTCTTATTACTGAAGGCCTCAACCTCAACGGAGCCTTCAAAATTATCAGGTGGAGAAAAATTACACACTGCTTTTGTATCAAAATCGATTATTTTGCGTGTTACCAGATCACCATTTAGCTCTCGCAAGTTTAGAAGGATAAAGACATCCATAGAATTCTTGAATTTCCAGTAATTACTGAATGAAATGGTTGTTTTGAGTTGTTTGCTATTTTTTACCCAAAAGATAGCTGAGCTCCTGAGCACTTCTCCAAAGTTACCTGCAAAGTTATCTGCTTGGCTAACAAGAATTTTTTTTGCCTGAGATGCTGTCATTTCTAACCTTTAAGCTGATATTTTAGTTTAATTACACCTTTATGATACGTGAGCATAGTTTTAGTCGCAAGAAGTTTGTATTATACGAGCATCTCAATAAAAAAATTTTTGTTTTAGAGGATAGGTTATGGAATTAAATTTAGAATTTATGCAGTCTGTGTTTGCTGAAAGCTTGGAGCTTTCCGATGATGTCTCTGCCACCCTATCTCTTAACTCAATGTTTGAAGAGGTTGAGGGCTGGGATTCTATGGGCCATATGAGAGTAATTATGGAAATAGAGAATCGTCTGGATGTAGAATTTGATATTGATGAAGTCATCGGAGTCGATACTATAGAAAAACTCATTAAAATGGCTAAAAATAAGCTTTAAATGTCTCTGATTGCAAATAAATTTCTCAAGCACCTTGAGGAAGATAAGGATAAATTTTTTTTTTACACGTTTGATCAAAAGCTCAACGGACATCAATGTCTTGATTTGATTCGAGAGATAGAATTATTTCTTAAAAAAAACTCCATACAAACTGTTGCAATTTCAGCTAAAAATTCAATATTTTGGCCCATATTTTATGTTGCAGCTAAATTAGCTTCCAAGGACATATTTATTTTTGATCCAAACTTGCCATCTACCGATGCCAACATTGCCATAGATAAATATTATATTGACTGTATTTTTTTAGATCTTAATCTTGAAAATGGCTTTGATGAAAGCGCATTAACAATTCATAAATCAAACGCTGGGAAAAGATACCTTTCAGGTCAATCTCATGACATTTTATTTACATCCGGAACGACCGCTGAACCAAAAGGAGTGGTAATTTCAGAGCAATCTTATTTGCATGTAGCCAGCACTTTGGTAAATAAATTAAACCAACTATCTTCAGATTTCGAGCTATTAAGCATGCCTTTTTATCATTCTTTTGGGCTGACAAGACTTAGAGCATCGTTGCTAACTGGAAATTCTAGCTTTATCTCTGATGGACTAAAAAAATTTCCTGAAATCTATAGTTTTTCTAAATCACACTCGTTTACAGGACTTTCTTTTGTGCCATCGGCTATTGAAATTATCAAAGGTTTGTTGCGAAGTAAAGCAAAAGATTTTGCATCCAAGATCAGATATATAGAGATCGGCAGTAGCTCTATTTCAGATGAATCTAGAAAATGGCTCAGAGAATATTTTATAGATTCAAATGTAATACATCATTATGGAATGACTGAGTGTTCAAGAGCATTTATTCGAGATAGGGGAGCAAAAGATAATTTTGATATTGATGATTCTTGGCTAGGAAATCCTCTGGATGGCTGCGATTTTAAGATTTTAGATAATCCAGAGGAGGGAGAGCTTTTGCTGAAAGGCAAAAATTTATTTTCTGGTTACTTACAAACAAAACTCAATCAAGAGAAAATGCACGATGGATGGTTGAAAACAGGCGATGTTTGCAAAGTACAGAATGGGAAAGTTTTTCTGATGGGCAGAACAGATAATCAAATTAATATTGGAGGAGAAAAAATACAAGCAGAAAAAGTAGAGTTAATAATTGAAAGCCTAATTCCTGTGAAGGGGTGTATTTGTTTCGGTGTAGATGACAGTATTCTAGGTTCAAAACTTTTAGCCTTGATTAGCATCTCCAAAGCGGGCGATCAGAAAAATATTGCGGATTTTAGAATAACTTTGAATCAAGTTTTTGCAGAATACCCATCATTTTATAAGCCAAGTTCTATTATTTTTATAGATGAAATTCCATTAACACACAATGGTAAGAAGACTCGAAATGCTCAAACCCTATTAGGTTTTCAAAAATGAGCAATCAAAATTTTATAAGAAATTTAGGCTTTGGGCCAAAGGGCTATGCTCAATTACAACAAAGCAATCACCTCAAATCAACTGTGATAACCGGAGGCAGCATTGATATTTCTAAGCAGCACAATAGATTACAGAAAATTATTGGTGCAGACCTTTCAATTATTTGCATTGGAGATCAGAGGTTTTCTCAGGAAAAATTAGAACACATCTCAGATCAACTTATTAAACAACAGATTGATAGATTGATCGTGATTGGCGGTGGCTCTATTCTAGATTTTGCGAAAAGAATACATTTAAATTTAATAGAATCAAATCCAAGAAATGATCATGAGTTAGTTGCTATCCCCTCTCGCATAGGATCTGGTGCTGAAAGCTCCATGACATCAATAATAAATTTTGATACCAAAAAATCTATTAAAGTTAATTCTAGATTTATGCCAGATACAGTGATCTATGATTTAGATTTATTTAATACCCTGTCTGTTAGTGATATATATTTAGGTTCCTTGGACGCGATTACTCACCTTATTGAATCGACCAATTCTTTTTTATCAAATAGTTATGTAGACTTTATTGCACCATCTGCAGTAAGTAGATACGTTAATTTTGTCTCTGATATTAATTTTGATTTGAATCAACCACCTAAGCAGCTGCTTACCGAATTATGCTTGCTATCTCTTAATGGAGGCCTTGCTCAGAATAACGCTGGAGCAGGTCTATGTCACTCATTAAGTCATTCTGCAGAGACGATTTTAGGAATACCTCATGTGACTGCTATCAGCACGTTCTTAAAACCCACTCTTGAGTTCATGAATCAGAATCATCCTGAGAGTCTTGCATTATTTGATAGAGTATTAATGAAGAAAATTTTTAATTACATTGGTTTAATGGATAATTTAGTCATTTCAGATGACCTTAGTAGAGTTACTTTAACTTTGGAGCAACTGCAAAATATCACTAATGCAGCTCCCAATGATCCATGTTGGAAATTAATGTTAAAAAGGGTTGATAAAGATGATTTACTTGCATATCTTACAGAAGCATATGAACTTAACTGATCAAATTAATCACCTTATTGAGTTGGGACCATTTAATACTAGTCTTAAGCAAAAAAATGGAAACTTGTTAAATCTTTTTAAGCAACAGGTTCAGTACCACATAAAAAACTGCAAAGAGTACAGAAATTGGTATTTAAGTAATAATTTTCAGGCTTCAGAGAAAATAACTAGTCTTGAAGAGATTCCATTTTTACCAAGCGCAGTATTTAAACACCTTCCTTTGAGAAGTGATCCCTTGCTCAATAAGCAGATACAATCCAGCGGGACAACATCATCCCTTAAAAGCACAATTTATATGGATAGTGCAACATCCTTAAATCAAACTAAAGCCCTTACAAAAATCTTAAAATTTTTCTTAGGAAAGAAAAAAAAGCCTTTTTTTATAGTGGATATTGAGCCTAAAAATTCTATAACTCAGGATGGCTCAATTGCTGCAAGATTCGCGGGGATGGCGGGATATCTTTTGGCTGCTAAATCTAAAATGTACCTTCTTCAGGAGACGGAGAGTGGGAGGGTCACTTTAAAAGGAGATGCGTTAGAGATATTAATTAGTTCGTCAAAGCTGGAGCCTGTTGTGATTATTGGATATACATACATGATATGGCAGTATTTGCTTGATAGTCAGGATCGTAAAATTCACCTTCAATTAGGCTCCGATACCCAGCTTATCCATTTTGGAGGATGGAAAAAATTAAATGATCTCAAAATTTCTAAGAAAAATCTCATGCAAACATTAGATCTAACCTTAAGCATTAGCAAAGAAAGAATCCTAGATATTTATGGTTTTACCGAGCAACTTGGGACAGTTTATATTGCCCAAGGTGAGGGTGGGTGTGTAGTTTCAGATTACTCTTATTTAATTGTACGAGACCCAGTGACCTTAAAGCCTGCTCCAGATGGGGATATAGGCTTTCTTCAGTTTCTATCTATTCTTCCAATTAGCTACCCAGGATTCTCAATCCTCAATGATGATTTAGGTATGATCACAGAAAGAAAAATTGGTATAGATGGACAGGAGATAATAAAATTTAATGTTATGTCAAGGCTAGAGAAAGCAGAAAGCAGAGGGTGTGGAGATACCCTGCCTGAAAACTTCTATATTTAAGCATGGAAATTTTTTTTAATACTGCGAAAGACCCTTCTGATAATTCATCGAATCAAATTGATCAATTTTTAGGTGCTAAAAATGATTTACTTGAAGTTGATATCTTGGAGCTTGTTGATCTGTATGATGAAATTTCTAAGTATTGGATGTCAAAAAATTGTCGAGTTAGTGATATTCTTGCCAAAGAAGGAATGGGCTTCTTGGTGCCATGGCTAGCAAAAAATAATATCTCCAAACTACTCCATCAAAATTTTCAAAATCTATCTTCTTTAAATTACCCAGAGTATGACAATGACCTAAGATGTTATTTATATGGAAGGCCTGTGGGGGTTTCCGTTCACTGGATAGCTGGTAACGTTCCTGTCCTTGGTGTGATCTCTTTATTCCAAACCCTACTCACGAAAAATAAAAATATAGTGAAATTACCCTTAAATTACAAAAATATACTTCCGACTATTCTCGCAGATCTAATTGATAACCCATTTTTTTCTAAAAAAATATTAAAAACTTTGGAGTTAGCCTTAAATCAAGTGCTTTTACTCTATATTGATAAAAATGATTTTGAATCTCAAAAAAAATTATCCCTCAATGCTGATATCAGAATTTGTTGGGGCGGAATTGAGGCAGTTAATTCCATAATTGGTTTGCCCAAAAAAATGAATTGTAGGGATCTAATTTTTGGACCTAAAATATCATTGGGGGTTGTTACTGCCGAGGGTTTAAAATCATCTGAAGATTTATCGCAATTGGCAGGGAACATGGCGAATGATGTTTTTTCTTTTAATCAGGCGGGTTGTAATGCTCCTCATAACCTAATAATAGAAAAAGGCTCAAGTTTTAGCTTGGATAGCATTGCCAAAGAGATTGCCAAAGCATTTGAAAAAAAAGCGCTTTCCAATCCTCAGCTCATTGAGCCAATTGATATGTTTGATCTTCTTGTCAAAGAATTTATATACAATTCAAATGAGGAGTTAACACTCCTCCAGAGCCCGAACAAAAATTGGAACATTTTCATCCATCATCAGAGTTTAGAGCAATTACCAGATCCAGTTTACTTGAGAAGCATCTTTGTTTCTGAGGTAAACTCAATCGATGATATCGGAAAACTTCTCCCGCAAAATACTCAATCCATAGGATTGCTTTGCTCTCAGTCTAGAAAACCAGAAATTATGAAAACTTTATCTAAATATTATGTAGATAGATTTCCAGAGATAGGAAAAATGTCCCTTTATCAGAATCCATGGGATGGCTATCTTCCAATGCAGCAAATGGTAAAATGGATTTCCTCAAACTGATAGCACGATAGGCCTATGAAAAATTTATTTATCTTTGGTACGCGCTCAACCGCAAAGGAGATTCTTGAGATAGCAAATCAGTGCTATGGCAAAGAGTTCAATACCATCACGACCCTTTTTTTTCATAATGATAGCGCCAAAGATATAGAGCAATTATGTTTAAATGAAGATCATGAAAATTTTTATATTATAGGTTTTGCGGATACGAAACTCAGAAAAGATTGCCTTACTTTTATTCAGCAAATCACTATAAGGCCTTTTACTATCGTAAATAAAAGTTCATATTTAGCACCTTCATGCAAGGTGGGCGATGGTTGCTACATTGCCGCAAATGTTTCAATTTCATCTGATGTGGAGATAGGCAGTCATTGCATTATAAATTTAAATAGCTCTATTGGACATGACACCAAAATTTCTGAAAACGTTTTAATCCTCCCTGGGGCTAGAGTTAGTGGGGACTGTAATATTGGTGAAAATACAATAGTGGGCTCTAACTCTTTTATTTACCAAGGGGTAACTGTTGGTAAAAATAATTCAATTGACGCATTAACTTACATTAGAAAGAGTTTAGGCGATGATATTTTAAGCATGTCTTCATCTTCAGCCACCAAGAGTTTAAAAAAATTAAATTGAAATATAGATCGGACATAGTTTGCATAATAGCCTTAGCAGGTCTACCAGTACTTTTTTATAATTGCAGCATGCTTGCCAATGCTTCAAAACTCATCAAAAGACCATTAAAGTAATACTCAATGGTTCGGGGAAAGAATAGTAAATTTCCCTAGTAGTGTTATCTTTGATGCTTAATTTAAAATATTAGTTCGAATTTATGAAGACTTTAATTATTGCCGAAGCAGGAGTAAATCATAATGGAGATTTAGATCTGGCTATAGATCTTATAAATGCAGCAGCAGATGCTGGCGCTGATTATGTAAAATTTCAAACTTTTAAATCCGAAGAGGGGCTATCAAAGCATGCTGTTCAAGCTGATTACCAAGTAATCAATACAGGGCAAAAAGAAACTCAGCTTGAAATGGTTCAGAGGTTAGAATTAAAGCAAGAAGATCACTATCAATTAATTGATCATTGTGAGAAGAGGGGAATTAAATTTCTCTCTACTGGCTTTGATATACCAAGCATTATTTTTTTACGCTCCTTGAATTTAGACATGTTTAAAATACCATCAGGCGAGATAACAAATCTTCCATTGCTGAGGTTGATAGCGGGATATAATGCGACCATTATTTTGTCAACCGGCATGTCAACATTAAATGATATTGAAGCAGCAATAAACGTATTAGTTCAAAATGGCACAGAAAAGGCAAACATTACAATATTGCACTGTACAACAGAGTATCCCGCTCCATTTGAAGAGATTAATTTAAGAGTACTATCCACCATTAGGGATAGATTTAATCTCGATGTTGGGTACTCTGATCACAGCTTAGGAATATTGGTACCAGTTAGCGCGGTTGCTCTTGGTGCGACAGTTATTGAGAAGCACTTCACTCTCGATCAAAATTTACCTGGCCCTGATCACAAGGCAAGTTTAGAGCCAGATCAGCTCAAGCAGATGGTTGATTCTATAAGAGATGTTGAGGTGATATTAGGATCGGCTGAGAAAATAGTTACTGCGAGTGAAAAGAAAAATAGTTTAGTTGCAAGGAAATCATTGGTTGCGAAAAGATTGATCAAAAAAGGCGATATGTTCAGTGAAGATAATATTACTGCTAAAAGACCAGGAACAGGTATTAGTCCAATGAGATATGACGAAGCTTTGACAATAAGAGCTCCTCGAGATTTTCAGCCAGATGATTTAATTGAATTCTCAGGCACCTAAATTATCTTATGAATGCAAAAAGAATATGCGTTGTTACATCAACTAGGGCTGAATACGGCTTATTGAAACATCTAATAAAAGAAATTAAGACTTCTCAAGATCTTGATTTGCAGTTAGTAGTTTCAGGCACACACTTATCACCCTTCCATGGTAATACAGTTGAAGAAATTACAGATGATGGCTTTAATATAGATGCTAAATTAGATCTCGAATTAATAGATGATTCTCCTCAGGGGATATCACGATCAGCTAGCATTGCTTTGAATGGCTTTGTGAAAATTTTCCAAAGCATTAAACCTGACATCATACTGCTCCTTGGAGATAGGTACGAAATTCTTTCCGCCGCAATAGCAAGTATGTTTGCAAAGATTCCAATAGCTCATTTATACGGTGGTGAAATCACTGAAGGAGCAATAGACGAGGGAATAAGACATGCTATTACCAAGTTATCCCATTTTCATTTTGTGGCTAATGATGTTTATAGAAACAGAGTGATTCAATTAGGTGAAAGTCCTGAAAATGTTTTTAATGTTGGTGGATTGGGCGTAGATGCAATGACTAAAATTGTCTTTATGCCGCAAGCAGAACTTGAGATAGAATTAAATTTTCTATTTAAAAAGAAAAATCTTCTTGTAACATTTCATCCAGAAACAATTTCCACTCAAAGTTCTACAGACCAATTGGAAGAACTATTATCCGCATTATCTGAACTGACTAATACCAAATTAATTTTTACAATGCCAAATGCTGATCCTGATAGCCGTGCAATATATCAAACCCTCAATACTTTTGTGGCCACCCACCCTGACGCTGTATTATTTAACTCACTTGGCCAATTAAAATATTTTTCATGCATGGCATTAGTTGATTGCGTGGTTGGGAATTCTTCTAGTGGCATTGCCGAGACTCCCTCTTTTAAAATCCCGACAATAAATATTGGGGACCGTCAAAAAGGTCGAATGAAAGCAAGAAGCATTATTGATTGTGAGACTAAAAAAAATCACATTACTGCAGCAATCCACAAAGCCTACTCTTCAGATTTCCAAAAAAAACTAAAGGCAACAATTAACCCATATGGTAATGGCGGAGCTGTTAACCAAATCATTGATATGCTTGGAAAAATTAATCTTGAGAATGCGCTAAAAAAATCATTTTATGATGTAAATATCAAATCTTAATCAGCATAATGAGCATAATAAGCATAATCAGAGGGCAAGAATTACAAAATATTTTTACCATCTTAAGCGAGAGTAAATAACTTTGAAAATAAATAATAAAATATATTTTATATCAAAATAGATTAACAACCATTACCATGGCATCCTATTAGGTAAGACTCATACGCGCAGCAATGCAGTGATAGAAAAGTGAGATGAAATATGCAAAGCAATGAAAACAAAGATTATTCCGGGCTTGAAGAGCTAGTTCTCTCAGAAGTTATGGAGAACTATAACAATTATATCGTCTCTACTGCAATCCAGAATGCCGGTGAGTCCAATCAAGTTGTTGATTTTGGGGCGGGCATAGGAACGTTAGCAATGATATTTAGAGAGCGCCATCAAATCAACCCACTTTGCGTAGAAATAGACGAACTCAATAAAGAGCATCTTACAAAGAGAAACTTCAGTTTTTTTGATAGTCTCGAATCAATACCTAATAATTCTGATCTCATCTTTTCATCTAATGTTCTCGAGCATATAGAGGACGACCTAAGTGTCCTTAAAAGCATGAAAAATAATTTAAATAAGAATGGAAAAATTTTTCTTTATTTACCAGCAAAAATGATGCTGTGGTCTGAGTTGGATCAGATGGTAGGGCATTTTAGGCGATATGAGCCTTCTGAGATTAGGCTTAAGTGTGAACAAGCAGGGTTAAAGGTTACCAAAGTACATTACGTTGATTCTTTAGGTTTTGTTGCCTCATTGTTGATGAGGTTTATTGGATATGATACTGAACACGGTATTGGTTCTATCGGGTCATTGAGGTTTTATGATAAATGGCTATTTCCCATATCTACATTTTTTGACAAAATTGGATTAAAATTTGTTTTAGGTAAAAATCTTATCTTAGTTGCCCAAAAGGCTGACTGAAATTGAGATAAAGCTCAATTAAGACACTTTTGAATTCAAGGATAAATGCTTGTAAACTAAACATTGTATTCCTTGGAACCCTGAAAAATAAAACGCTAATAAAACGCTAATAAAACCCTTGTCTTACAAAAATTCTCTCCTTATCAAACCAAAGTACCGTCCAGATATTGACGGACTTCGTGCAGTTGCAATTTTGGTAGTAGTTTTGTATCACGCCTTCCCGCGATGGATGCCTGGTGGTTTCATAGGTGTAGACGTTTTCTTTGTTATCTCAGGGTTTTTGATTTCCACGATTCTTTTCTCAAGTCTTGAGCGTGAGCGCTTCAGCATCGGGGAGTTTTACGTTAGACGCGTCCAGCGAATTTTTCCTTCTTTGATAGTGGTGCTTCTTGCCACATTGGCATTTGGTTGGTTTGTACTGCTTGCTGAGGAATACAAGCAACTCGGCAAACACACTGCAGCTGGAGTAGGATTTGTTCAGAACTTCATCCTGTTCAGTGAGAGCGGCTATTTTGACAATGCTGCTGGAACAAAGCCGCTCCTTCATCTCTGGAGCATAGCGGTTGAGGAGCAGTTTTATATTTTTTGGCCTTTATTACTAGCATTTGTCTGGAATCGTGAATGGAGTTTCCTGAAGATCACTGCCGGAATTGGCGTAATTTCATTCATTGCAAATATCTATTTGACACAAAATATTCCTGCTGCCGCATTTTATCTCCCTATATCTAGATTCTGGGAGTTGATGGTTGGTGGGATCCTAGCCTATACGATTTTACATCGACCGGAGCTTATCGATAGGCACAAGAACTGGCAGGCCCTTCTTGGCTTTGCCTTGATTGCCATTGCTCTTTTTCTGCTGAATAAGGGCAGAGACTTTCCTGGGTTTTGGGCATTGCTTCCAACCCTTGGCACGGCCCTCATTATTTCCGCAGGGCAGAATGCATGGTTGAATCAAAAACTATTAGCTAATAGGCTGATGGTTGGGATTGGTCTGATCAGTTATCCGCTTTACCTGTGGCATTGGCCTTTGCTTTCATTTGCACAAATTCTAGAAAGCGGCACCCCATCAAGGGAGATTAGAATAGCAGCTGTAGTATTAGCATTTTTTCTTGGGTGGATTACATATCGTTTTGTTGAAATGCCGATTAGGTTTGGAAGAAACAAATCTCTAAAAGTATCATTGCTAATCGTCGCGATGATTTTTATTGGATTGTTAGGCTACAAAATCCATAGTATGGATGGGGTGCCATCTAGAGAGAGCCTAAAAAGTTTTACCCAAATATCGGAAGGCTCTAGCAAAAATCTAAACCCAATCTTATGCACCCAATTTGGATTGCAAGACAACCAAACAGAAAAAGGTTTGAATTGCAGCTATTCATCGACTGGGGCTCAAAGAACGGTCGCAGTTTTTGGAGATAGTCATGCCGCCGCCGCATTTGTAGGCATAGCTGAGAATTTAAAGGCAAGCTCAATTAACACGCTGCTACTTTCAGGCGCGGGTTGTCCTTACTTGCTTGGTGCTTCAGTAGGTGATACTGAGCAGATAAGAGCTCAATGTGCTGATAATACAAAGAGGGCAATAAGCATATTGCTCTCAGATAAAAATATCAAAAAAGTATTTATTCTCACCAGAGGCCCGGTTTATGTAGCAGGAAAAAACTACAATCAAAAATGGATGGTTTTCAAAAAGCCACAACTTTCATTTGATGATTATGTCGCAGGGCTTCAGAAAACAGTCAACGTTTTGCACAACGGGGGAAAGAAAGTTTACTATATAACTGAGAATCCAGAGCTAGATTTCAACCCAAAAGCTTGTATCTTGCGACCATTTAGATTCTCCCAACCTGTCTGCTCTTTAGCGAAGAAAAAAGTCATGCTCTATCAAGACGAATATTTACAGAGATTAAAAAGCCTTAATAATGTAACCGTCATTAACCTTCTTAATAAGTTTTGCCCTAATGCTGAATGTAAGTTGTTCCACAATGATAAATTACTGTATAGAGATACTGATCATTTATCATTGGATGGCAGTAGATTCCAAGCAGATCTTTTGTCACCGCACTTGCTTGATCAGTAACAGCCTTATTTTTATTCTGCTATTGAGATAATTATTACTAGGTATTTTCCGGCGTCTGTTTCATTTGTGTTTGTTTGCCAATGACCGGCATTATAAAGATAGCATTAATCACTGATTGCTAATCCCCGGAAGCATCTGTTGAAGTACAATGCATTATATTAATTTTAATAAATTTAATTTGATGAATCAAAGCAAGGAAAACTTCATTATTTCTGAAGACATAGACTATTTACTTTCTCAAAAGCTAGACTGGAATGCTCTGGCCAACAAAACTATTTTAATAAGTGGAGGGGGTGGCTTCCTTGCATCTTACTTAATTAAAACTCTTTTAAGGGCTAGTGAGCAAATGGACCTTGGATTGAAGGTTATTTGTTTAGTTAGAAACATGAATAAGCTATCTCGATTGTCTGGTTTAGAAAAGAGCAAGAATTTCTTGCTGATTAAACATGATATTACTCAACCACTAAGTGAAAGCCTAGAAAGATCAGATTATGTGATTCATGCTGCAAGTAATGCAAGTCCTAAATATTACGGAATTGATCCAGTGGGGACTCTCTTAGCTAATACTGCCGGCTGCCAACATATGTTGGACTATTCTGTGAGAAGCAAAGCTGATAAATTTTTATTTTTTAGTAGTTCTGAGGTTTATGGAGAGCCTATAGACCAAAATAAATTTTTAACAGAAGGGGATTTTGGTTATCTAGACCCTATGAATGTTCGCTCTTGTTACGCAGAAAGCAAAAGATTGGGAGAGACCATGTGCGCATCTTGGTCAAGCCAATTTGGTCTCAATACCACTGTGGTTAGGCCTTTTCATACCTATGGCCCAGGAATGTATTTGGATGATGGCAGGGTGTTTGCAGATTTTGTATCGAATATTGTAGATAGTAAGAATATTATTCTTAAGAGTGATGGCTCTTCAGTTAGAGCTTTTTGTTATATACGAGATGCTACTGAGGGCTTGATCCAACTCCTCCTCAAAGGAGAATCTGGAGCAGCATACAATCTAGGCAATCCCTCCCAGGAGACCTCTATGAAGGATTTAGCCTTGATGTTGTGTGATGTCTTTCCAGAGAGAAAATTGTCGTTGGAATTTTCAAAAGAAGCAAATAGTAACTCTTATATCAAAAGTAAAGTGAATCGCTCTGTTCCAAATATTGCAAAACTTCAAGCATTAGGTTGGTCGCCTTGTATTGACTTGCGAGAGGGCTTCAAAAGAACTGTGATGTCTTATGAGTAAAATTTATTAATATGTAGATATTTGAAGCTTTATCCGAAAGTATACGATTTTTAGATATTCTGAGCCTTTTTGTCTAAGCCATCATTGCATTCCAATTAGTAACATTGGGCACCCTACTTACAGAGACACTGATCATATTCGTCCGCACTAATTAAAACCTTATTTAATGATGTATCCATGTTTCTTAAGTCAGTTTTTGTCGAGGGAGGGGGTTGTATTTTTTGAAATAAATCTTAATCTTTCTATATATTGGCTATAATGCAATAGCTTATGACAAAACATGATCTCAACATACCCTCATATTCATGAATACAGGCTATAAATTACTCGGTAAGTGCTTAGACAAAGATTACTGTCAAAATCTATTCAATAGAATCAATGCTGCTTATGAAGAGCATACAAAAAATTCTGCAAAATTAGCTGGTGGAATTTCCGGACATCTTAACTGTGTATTAGGGGAGGAGAGCCTAATCATTCTTGAGCGTTTAAAGGCATATGATGGAATGAAGGAGATAGCTCATTTTTTTCAGATTGATTTGGATGAGTATCATGTATCAGTGGGATGCAATGTAAACCTCCCTGGATCAAAACTCCAACATATTCACTATGATGGTGATTATGATGAAGAGTCATTTATCTTAAATATTCCTTTGATAGATACTACTAAGATCAATGGAGCTATTAAAATAATTCCCGAATCTCATATCTTAAAAAGATCCTATTTAGAATACATATTAAGTGGCCTTTCAAAAAGAACCTTACAGATAGAGTCAAAACAAGGTTATGGCCTAATTAGGTCTTCTAATGCATGGCATCGCGGCACTCCCAACAGAACCGATGCTATAAGACCCATGTTGAATATTGTCTTGTACAAAATTGATAGTCCATATGGCAAAGATGCCATTAAAGATGATCTGCAATATACAAAAGGGAAGATTCGCTTTAGAGATAATTGGTATTTAGCTACAAGTTTACCAAGAAGACTTCAAGAGTATGCCTACGTATACTTTCCTCTCATTCACAGCTTTACTCGTGTTATCAAATCACTATTTAGAACTAAGGATATTTTATAACTGACTTTTTGGCTGTAAGCCTATGAATTAAAGGTCCTGGACACTATCAAATATCAAGTAATTTTGAGATAATCAGCCCTATAATCAATAATAATTTTTGTTACAAGGTTAAAATATGGATGAATTACTAGCACTTGAAAATGTTGCGCAAACTGAGTTTCTGCCAACTATATTTAGTTTTTCTCTATGCATCCTTATGTCTTTTCTGCTTAGAAGTTTTTATATAAGAAGATCTTTCTCCTTAACTGGAAAAAATCATATAGGTTCAATTTTACCCATATTATCGACAGTAGTTTTTCTAGTAATCATTGTCGTAAAATCGTCTTTGGCCCTTTCTCTTGGTCTTGTTGGGGCTCTTTCTATTGTTCGCTTCAGAACTCCAATTAAGGAACCAGAAGAGCTAGTTTATTTATTTTTAGCTATTGCGATAGGTCTTGGATACGCTGCTGGACAAGTTCTCATAACTACGATTTTGGTATTAACTATTTTGTTAATGATCTTTTTGTTTTTATCAAACAAGAGTTTGAACCAAACTTTAGAATATAATTTAGTCATTAATTGGAATAAAGAATCTATATCTCTTGAAAATCTACTGAAAGAGTTTGAGCCTTTAGTAGCAAGCATTAAGTTAATACGGCTCGATTCTTCGGGCTCTGAAAATACAGTCTCTTTGATGGTTGAGCCAAAAGGTCAAGCTTTTATTCAAATCATCACTGATAAATTAGAAACCCTCGACAAGAATAGCAGTATTTCATTTTTTGAATCTAGAACAAACTGGTGATAACCCAAGCTAATTTATTTTTTTAAAGGAATCTGTTGTGATCCTTAAATCTAAAAAAAATTCACTATTATTCCCATTGGGTGTAGTGCTAATTATTTTTCTCACCTACATATCAGCAAACAAAAACTCTTTTTTTCTCATATTAAAGGAAGACATAGTTCAATTGATTATGTCTATAGACCCAGGCTTTTCTCATCAATCATACATCCTCAGCTCAGATGTAATTACTGATGGGGAATTAGGGGGCCTACAAAAAAATAATAAATTTCTTTCTTATGCACAATCTCTTCCTAAGATAATAGATTATAAAATTAACGGAATGGAGTTTGATAGATTGGATATTGATATCCCATTTCTTTCTTATGACTCCATCTTAAAAGACAGGCAGAAAGCTCTCGATAATATATTAAACTCTAATCCAACCAAAGTGCAGGCTAAATTAAGGTATATGGGAAAAACTTTTAAAAGCTCCATCAGACTCAAGGGAGATTCGGAGGACCATTGGAAGAGCCGCTATAGAATGAGTCTAAGAGTTGAGTTAAAGGGAGATGGCACTATCTTAGGTTTTAAAGAATTCTCTATACAAAAACCTCACTCAAGACAGTTCCCCCATGATTATTCTTACCAATCAACTCTTAAAGCACTTGGAAATCTATCATCAGTTCAAAAATTCGTAAATTTATATGTTAATGGAAAAAGTTGGGGAATAATGAACATTGAAGAGCACATGTCAAAAGAGTTCTTGGAAAAAATGCAAAGAAAGGAATCAATGATTGTGAAGGTTGGTAATGAGGATAAGTGGGTATATAACGTTAGTGCCTCTGAACCTTATGATGATTACCTTATAGCGAACGGGGCATTTAATATTAGCCCCTACGGAGGTAAAAAGTACATTCAAGATCTAAGGTATC
>ENA-ORXF01000085-ORXF01000085.1-marine-metagenome-genome-assembly--contig:-NODE-85-length-66962-cov-9.545773_pt1 | contig 66962 bp, 35 predicted proteins | sample MGYA00237864_ERZ511476 | MGnify/ENA primary metagenome ERZ511476 (study PRJEB26306, sample SAMN06343908) | marine metagenome | isolation source: coastal waters | place: Atlantic Ocean: West Antarctic...
AGGCGTTTAGGTTGGAGCGAACTTTTCGGAACTTTAGTACCAGGAATTACTGGTACTTAAGAATTAGTCAACTTTTTCCTGGTACTAAATTTAGTACCACTAAATTTAGTGGTACTAAAATTAGTACCAGGAAATATACCTGGTACTAATTTCAGTACCAGGATTAGTACCACTAAATTTAGTGGTACTGATTTAGTACCAGGCTCAGTACCACTATATTCCTGGTACTAAAGTCGGTACCAGGAGTGGCACCACTACAGGATGCTTGGATGTTCTCTTACAGTGATGCTTGGATGCTCGAATTCGAAAAATATTTATTCAAAACAAATGGCGTGACAGTGAACTCGCTTTTTAGATTTTCCTACATGCAGGTCGTGTTCAGGCACATGCACACAGGGTGACCGTGTTTGCCAGAGTACTCGAGCACCTGACGCTCGGCCGCGGCCAGGTGCCTGGCCCTCGTCGACGCCTTCCTCGGCACGGCGCGAGGAGTGTCCGTCGACCGCTGAAGGCCGGTCAGCGCACGCACCCGGTGCAAGGCGTTGGCGAGCAGCTTCGAGCGGAGCACACACTTCTTGGCCACGCGCTTCGTCCTCGGCTTGACAGCAGTGAGCACCGCCGAGCGGACCCGGACGGGAGGAGTGATAGTCGCGACGGGAGCAGCAAAGACTGCAGCCGGGACTGGGGTCGCGACGGGAGCAGGAATGGCCGCGGACGCCAAGGGGGCGGCAATGGCCGCAGCGAAGGCCGAGTTCAGCTCGTTCTTCAGTGATTGCAGCACGAAAAGCATGTTTAATCAGGCTGTCGTCTGTGATTTTCCTTTATATAGCGACGAGTGGCAATATTAGCGTATTTCGTGGCGAGATTAGCGCCGGCGAGATTAGCGCGGGCGACATCAGCGCGGGCGAGATTAGCGCCGGCGAGATTAGCGCGGGCGACATTAGCCTCGGATACAACGTTTCTTTATAAGGAAAGCCTTGGCCGGGAATAAGCAATTTTCAGAAGTCCTCCCACGGCACCATGCGCCGCGGGTTCCTCAACCCCACGCCGACGACCAAGCCCGGACACAGGCAGGAACACACGGAATGCCTGCACTCCTCGGGTGAAAAACTTCCTGTTCTTGTTGAGTCTTCTGGGGGCGAGTCTGTACATACGAGTGCTGACTCCGAGTCGGAGAGCGAGCTTGACCTCGGCGCCGTCGGCGCCCCCCCCATGGCCGTGCAGCAGACCCCCCTCGCGCAGATGCTCGAGAAGATGAGGAGCGACCCGGCCGCCGAGGAGAAGGCCCGGCTCGAGTGCTTGGCCTACAGTCAGCAGAAGCACCTCGAGGAGATTGCGGAGACGATGCAGGCGTTCGAGGAAGGGCAGGCGCTCAAGGCCCGCGCTGCGGAGGAGAGGACGCAGGCAGCCTCCTTCTTCGAGTTCAGTCTCTTCTTCTGGGCTCCCTCGGCCGAAAAGATCCGTGAGCAGGAGCGCCGCAAGCAGGAGCACGCCGAGAGGCAGGCCCGCCAGAAGCTGCTCGACGAGGACGGAGGCTTGCGCAGCAGCAGCAAGGGCCTCTCTCGTGGGAACACCTTGCGTGGGGGCGTCTCGGAGCAGCCTGCGCCGCACCCCGAGTTGGACTTCGAGATGCGCTGGGCGCTCAGGAAGAACAACCTGAGCTCGAGCACCTCTTACGACTTCAAGAAGACCGAGCCCTTCCTCGGCGTCTTGGAGCGAGTGCGCGTGCTCGGCATGGAGCTTGCGGTCGCCACGAAGCTGGCCGGGGCGTACGAGGTCGAGCTCGGGGCGGGGTTCGAGGACGGGGTGTATGTGCCCTCGCTCATGGCCGCGGGCAAGGCCCTGAACAAGACGCACGGGCCGTTCGTCGGGCTCCACCGTGTCGAGTCCTTCTCGGGTAGGATGCTGGCATGGGCAGCGGACATGGGCTGGTACTGGAACGACGACCCGCACGAGCCCGCCGGCGACCCGCACGGCCTGCTGCGCGAGCCCTACGCCAAGACCATGGACAAATATGATGCCGACGACGAGGCCAGCCGCACCGGCATCCGCATCTCGAGCGTGTCGGGCGCCGTCGGCCTCGGCCAGCACGGCTCGGTGCTGCCCGTGGCGGCCGAGAACTCCCAGGACACGGCGGTCTGCACGTACACCTCCGAGGTGGGGCAGACCCCACGCGTCCGGGAGGGCCTGCTCGAGGTCTACGTCTTCCGCATCAAGCTGCCACCCGGCCACAAGAAGATCTTCTCGGACGGCACGTGCGTCGTGTGTCTCGCCGCAGACAGTGCGTGCTCGAACGCTGCGTGTGGACACGTCGCGCTCTGCCACTCCTGCTATCGCCGCATGCAGCACGAGCCGTGCCCCCTCTGTCGCTGCACGGAGCCGGGAGTGACGGTGTAGGGCGGGCGGGTTCATATGTACTTAGGGTTTATTAAAAACATGCTTGTGCGAATTCTGTCTTCTCGCGTCCACACTGCCGGTGTGACTACACGAAGTAGGGGTTGTGGAGTCTTTGGGCGGGGTGCTGGACCAGGGGAATCTCCGTGAAATGCTCAGATTCTTCTGCTGCCGCGACCTGGAGTCCGGGGACCGTCTTTGGCCCTGCATCCTCCAGTCGCTTGATTGCCTCGAGCCGCAATTTCTCGGCAGTTTCGCTTGCCGTCTTTGCAACCGCCGCGGCCGCCACTGCGGCAGCGGCTGCCGCCTTGGCCGCGACGTTGGAGGGCGCTTTCTTGGCAGCCTCCAATAAGCGGACTGATTTCGCCTGCGCCTCGTCTGAGGCTGCACGGGCAGCCGCCGCGGCCCTGGCCGGGGCTGTCTGCACGGCTTCTACCACCTGGCCCGCCTTGTTCTTGACGGCATAAACGCCAGCTTTGGCGTTCGCCGGGGCATTCTTGACCGCTTGCACTGTTCCCTGGGCTGCGTTTTGTGTGGCCTTTGCGACGGATTTGGCGCCCGCAGCCGTGCTGCTGGCGGCAGATTTGGCGCCCGCAGCCGTGTTGGCTGCCGCCCCTTTCGCAGTAGAAGCCACCTCTCCCGCTTTTTTTATGTTATCCTTGGCCGTGTTTCTTGCCTGCGCAATTCTTCCTTTTACGGAGTTGTTGGCTGCTTGTAAGGCTGCTGCAGCGGCAGCAGCTCCGTCAGCTACGTTCTCTTTCACAGCTCCGGCCACATCACCACGACCGGCTGACACTACAAAATACGGATTGTCGGATTGCATTGAACGTGCAATCCATGTCTTTAATAGTGCAATTGTTTCAAATTATGGTCGTAATAATTGTTTCAAATTATGGGCGTAAGTGTCACAAATGTCTTTTGTTTTGTCCGAATGCCTCTTGTCTTCGTCAAACTGCCTGCTCGTGCTGGGCTCCCGCTGCAGCCGTAGATGTCGGGCCTGGACGAGTGGCCGTCCCACCTCAATGCTCAGTTCACGCAGCGCCTGAGCCAGGAGTGGCAGGCTTATCACGGCACCGACCTCTCGCTCAAGCAGTGTTTCAGCTTCGTCAAGTACAAGATGAATGTGCTGCGAAATATGCACGTTCTGGCAGACGACGCAGAGCGCCGGGCCTTCTGCGTGGCGCTCTACGAGTACACGCACCGGGTGCTGGCGCCCTCTAACGCCGACACTGAGTTCATTGACAACTACCACATTGGCATGGGCGGCAGGCAGCGCGGGCCACCCGGCCGCGACGCGGAGGCGATAGAGGAGGAGTGAGCTAGACACTGCAGTGCGCGTCTCTCTGTGTGTGTAGTTGTTAAATTTTATTCGAACAAAAGCCGCAGCCTCGCGTCTCTCGCTTCGGTTTCACGCCGAGCGACCGCGCGTCTGGTCTGCTTGGTCGACGAAACGCACCGTCACCGCCTCCTCGCAGTGGCCGTGCTCGGCAAGAACATCCTGCGTCCAGTTGTCTTCTCTGGTGGGCGGGAGCTCCCCCATCATGAGCCGCCACTCGTCGCCAGGGAGCGGCTTGAAGATGGTCTCGCGCGTCTGGCCACTGAGGACGGCAAATTTGTCGTCGACTACGCCAGCGCCAAGCAGTTCTGCGTCAGTGCAGGGGCGATCGGCGACGGTCCGGTGGCAGTACGGCCCAATCCACATAAGCGCCAGTCGATCTGCCCCCGGCCCGGTCGCCGAGTACAAGACGGTTGCCTTGACAAGACGCTGCTCGGCCGGCGTCGAGCCTGTCGACACGTCGGCGGTGACGACTGGCCTGAACGGCCTGGGACCGGGCCTTGCGTTCAGGCTGCAAAGCCCGGGATCTTGCCTGGGGTCGCGGTAGTTGGCATTGAGCGTGTTCCAGTGGAGGATGCGGTCTACCCGGGCAACGTCGAACTGGATGGAGAGTGTGGCCGTCGTGCCTTGACACGGTTCCCAGGCCCAGTTGATGAGCTCGCTGTCCAGGACGCGGTAGTTCTCGCCGACACTGCGGGGCACGGTGGGAGGGCCAAAAGCGTTGGGCCGCCACATCAGACTGCGCGTGTCTTGATTGGCCTTCCGGCCGCCTTTAATACTCGCAACCCGCTACTGTCGCAGCTGCCGGCAGATGAGCCGTAGCACGTCTTCGCCGAGGGCTGTGGCGTACCACGGGCCGAGACGGCGGTGTGTCAGCATCGCCAGCGCCAGGAGGCAGTCCGGAAGAACGTGCCTGGGTATGTTGAGGCACGACTCTTCTGTCGCCCACTGCACGAAATTTGCGTCGAAGAGATTGGTGCCGATGAGCCCGGCGTGCGTGTCGCACTGCCCGCTCGCACGGTACATGCTGTCCACCATGAGTCCGGTCATCATGCTGTAGTCCACCGGGGCGTGGATGTCTTCGTGTAACAGGCGCAGGCCCGAGAGCGTGTTGATGTAGGTGCGGCAGGCCGTCGTCACGGCTTCGACGATGCTCTCGTTGAGGAACAGGGCGAAGCGCAGACCACGCTGGCGAGTGAGCCTCGTCGCGCTGACGAGCCCCTGCCGGCGGAGATCCTGGAATTCCGCGAGGCCCACCAGCAAGAGGTCACGCTGCGAGAAGAAGGGCCAGCTCCGCGAACTGACGCTACGCCGAAATGGCACCCGGCGCAAGGCAACGGCGTGCTCGATGAGCGCGACGTATTCCCGGTGCATTTGTGTGTAGAGGTCCACGAACGTGGCGTAGTCCGCGTAGTCCACGCGAGGGGCCTTGACGAGGCCCGAGCCCTGGCGCCCCGAGCGGTCGCGGCGGCTGGCAAACATCCCCTGCACACCATTGGCAAACATCCCCTGCACACCATTGGCAAACATCCCCTGCACACCATGCTTGGTAAATACGACCGCAGCACTCGCTTCCCGTTTCACCACACCCTCGGGTACGAGTCTAGAAAAGCCATTCCAATATGTCGGTGTACGAGACGGGGGTCGGTTCAGGGAGCAGAGGGCCCTGCCACGGAGACGTGCACAAGGCGTCGGAGCCACTGAGTGTGAAATACCCAGGCGAGCACTCGCATGCGACGCCCCCCGATAACGTGGATTCGGAGTTTGGTATCAGACAATCCTGGCACATGCCCTCCCCGATTTCGGCTTTGTACTGGCGGGCGCTGCACTGCACACACCGTCCCTGCACGGGGGAGTAGCCAGCTTTGCAATGGCAGGCAGTTGTGGATGTGCTGCCGGCAACCGAGAACAGGTTGTGCGGGCAGCGATCACACGTGTCGTTGCTGCGGGCTGGTCTGTACGTGCTGGTGGGACACAGCGAGCAAGACGGAGGATCCGAGCCGGCCTGCGTGTACCCCGCCCGGCAGCTGCACCCGTACCCGCCGACTGCCACTGTCATGCCCACGGGGCACGGCGTGCACGCGTGCGGCCCGCTGGACAGCTTGGAGGTGTTTGCTGGGCACGGCACGCAATCGTCGTTTTCCCAGTGGTATGTTTCGCCGCGCGGACAGTCTATGAAACACACGGTGTGTCGATGGTCCGACGTCTTGCCTGCAAGACACTCCACACACGGTCCGCCATCCGTCCCGGCAAACCCTTGATTGCATGCGCAGGCCGTGGCCATGGCACTAGCAGCAGGGGCGTCGGAATTCGCAGGACATGGTCCGCAGGTGGCGTTTGCCGTGGCGGCCACCGCACTCGAATACGTTCCGGCGCGACAGTTGCGGCACGTGCCGGCTCCGGCCACCGCCTTGTATTTTCCCGCCACGCATGCTGTGCACGCGTGCGGGCCGCCGGCAGTGCTGTACGTGCCAGCAGGGCATGGCGCGCACGTTGTGCCGTTGATCTCAGTGAATCCGGCGTTGCACGCGCAGGCCTTCGGGGCAGCGCTCCCTGCTGGCGAATCGGCGTCTGCCGGGCAGCTATCGCAACAGTCGACGTTAACATCCTTCAAGTCGTAACCAAAATAGGTATTCGTAGTGTAATTCGTGGTGCCATCCCACATATCGCTCACAGTATCAGCATCGAGCGTGAGAGTGGGGGTTCCTGTCGTAATATATCTAGCACTTGTATTCGCCGGCGCTGTGCTGCTCTGCGCATTTGCGAACGACACTGCTGTCATGTTGTAATGAGGACTTGCAAATACAACAAATACTAACAGGGCGTCTTCTCTGGTGTGAGTATACGCTGTGCCTGCGAAATCTCCGCCCATAGAAGACCCGTACATTACACCAGTGCCAGTGCAAGACTGGTCAGATCCCACAGACCCGCGGTTTGTTTTGTACTTGCCAGTGGCACATTGCAAACACGGCCCGCCGTCGGGGCCGGTTGATCCCGATCGGCAGATGCATGCGTCCCCGGCGTCGGAAACATCAGTGTTTGCTGGGCAGGCGTGGCACTCGTCCACCGAAGCGCCGACCACAGTGGAATACTTGCCGTGCGAGCAGCTACTGCATGCAAAGTTGCCCCGCCTGCGCTTGTGCTTCCCAGCAGCACACTTCGTGCAATTGCCACTGACATCAGAGAATCCAGGGCTGCACACACACGCTATGGCAGCGCTGCTCCCTTCCTCACAGGCCGTGTTGGCCGGGCAGAGCACACATCCAGACTGATTGCTGTTGGTGTACGAATTTGCTGCACATTTCGTGCAGCTGTCACTTCCGGACATCCGATATTTGCCAGGCCAGCACTTTTCGCACGTGCCACTCTGGCTGGCAGTCGCGGCGTAGCCAGCATTGCAGATGCAGGCTGCGATGCTGCTGCTGCCTGCGACCGCGTGCGCGTTTTCCATACAAGCGAAGCAGTACTTGCGTGAGATAGCGCCGATGCGGACAGAATATTTTGCTGTCTCGCAGTCCGTGCACAAACCGGTTCCTGTAGTGGGCTTGTACTTACCGGCGGCGCATGTCGTGCACGTTTCGCCGTCAGGCCCGGAGAAGCCGGCGTTGCACTCACAGTTAGCGACGGCAATGTTGTCCGTCTTCGAGCCCGCGCGGCACAACGAGCACGCCCGCGACCACACCCGGACCTCGCACAGAGTGAGTGCCTCGCCACTTGTAATGACGAAGAAGACATACCGGCCAGTAACTCGCCGTGTGCACGATATCTTCGTGACTCCAAACTGAAGTAAATGGGGTTGGTTTGTCACACATAATGCGTTTGCAGCGAAGCTTGTGCTGTCGTCTCCTACATAGATACTGAATCCTTCTGTTCGTGCTGGACAGCACACATCAACCTGTGGACAGCAGAAATCAACACGCCCGAAAATATCTAGACCGGATACAGTGACCTGTTTTTCAAGGTCCACCTTCCACCATTGTGTACCACCGGTATGGGTATGTGTGCAAGACCCCCCTGAATATCTTTGATCTGTATTTGCATCCACAGCGAGAGAAGACCGACCACCGAGTTGCATGCTGTGTTGCTCTGTCAGACAGGCCTCGTTGCCGTCGGGCCCACACGCGCGGGCGTAGTTGGTGTCGTAGGAGAGGGCGGTGGCCTTGTACTCGTTGACCGCGCACGCCGCGCACAGCCCGCCGTCGGGCCCGGAGTAGCCCGCGCCGCATATACAGCCGGCGGAGACGGAGCTGCCCGCCGAGGAGTTGGAATTCACCGGACACGGCACACACATTGTCTCGGCCGACGCGCCCGTTGTTGTCTGGTATTTGCCGGCACCGCAGTCTTGACACGTGCTTGCGACCGACGCGCCCGTGGTCGCCGAGTACTTGCCGGCCGCGCAGTCTTGACACGTGTTTGCCGTGGACGCGCCCTTGGTCGCCTTGTACGTGCCGGCTGCGCAGTCCACACATGCGGATGCATTGCTCGACGAGTATTTGCCTGAGCCACATTGCAAGCACGGCCCGCCCGCTGCGCCCGCGAACCCGACGTTGCAAACACAGGCCGTCGCGGCCGTGCTCCCCACCGGCGAGTTCGAGTTCGCGTGACACGCGCTGCAGGCCCTGGAACGAACCTGGACCTCGCACAGAGTGAGTGCTTTATTCAAGGTCGTGACAAAAAAGACGTATCGGCCAGTAATTGGCTGTGTGCACGTTACGCCCGTGGAACCACCGGCAGACAAGTGCGGTTGGTTGGCCACACACACTTCATTGGTGTGTCCACTTGCAGTACTGATGTTGTTGCCAATGAAGATGGAAAACGTTTGTGTTCGGGTTGCACAACAATCAGAACGCCCAAAAAGCGTCAGCGAATCCACGGCGACTTGCTCGACTAGATCCACCCTCCACCATTGTTGGCTTCCACTACCTGTTGTATGTGTGCAACTTTGGGATCCCCACACTTGTGCGGTATTTCCATCATTTGCACGGAGAGACACGCCACCGAAATTTGTGCTGCTCTGCTCAGTCACACACGCCTCGTTGCCGTCGGGCCCACACGCGCGGGCGTAGTTGGTGTCGTAGGAGAGGGTGGTGGCCTTGTACTCGTTTGCCGCACACGCCGCGCACAGCCCGCCGTCGGGCCCGGAGTAGCCCGCGCCGCACACGCAGGATGTTATACCGACGCTCCCTGCCGGCGAGCTCGAACCCCCAGGGCATTCCTGGCACACATCGCTGCCGGCCGTTTCGTACGTGCCCGAGACGCATTCGGCGCAAGCACGGCTGTCAGGCACGACAACCCATCCGGCGTTACACGTGCAGGCATCGGGAGTGTGGCTACCAGCTGGCGCGGAACTGCCCATCAGACACGACACGCAGCTGCCACGGTCATGCGCTGCGTATGCTCCCAGCGCACACTTTTCACATACGTCGGCTTGCGACCCGACGGTTGTGGACTGCGTGCCCAGTACACAGGAGTCACAAGAAGCGTCTCCCGTCTGCACTTTATACTTGCCAGCAGCACACCTGACGCACGAGTCGTCGCTGCCTGGCACGACAGCCCATCCGGAGTTGCACGTGCAGGCATCTAGGGCCGGGCTGCCAGCTGCCGCGGAACTGCCTTGAGGGCATGACACGCAGCTGCCACGATCAACGGCCGCGTAAGATCCTACCTCACACCCGGTACACAAGTCTGCAGGCGACCCGATGTATGTGGAATGCTTACCCAATACACACAATGTGCACACAACGTCTGCAATCGACGTTTTGTACTTGCCGGCGACACATGCAGTGCACTCGTCGGTGCTGGTCCCGGCAGTCCATCCGGCGTTGCACTCACAGTATGTAATCGAGTCGCTGCCCACAGGAGACGCACTGTTGGCGGGACAATCCACGCAACTGGCGTAGCCTGCTGCGTCGTTGTACGTGTCGGCTGAGCAGTTTTTGCAAGGGTATGCATGCGCGCCCACCACAGTGGAATATTTACCGGCCGTGCAAGAGTCGCACGTGACGTCTGCCGTTGCTGTCTTGTACTTGCCAGCGACACATGCAGTGCACTCGTCGGTGCTGGTCTCGGCAGTCCATCCGGCGTTGCACTCACATGATGCAATCGAGCCGCTGCCCACGGGGGACCCATGGTTGGCGGGACAATCCACGCAACTGGCGTAGCCTGCTGCGTCGTTGTACGTGTTGGCTGCGCACATTTCGCAAGTGTTTGAAGGCGCGCCCACCACTGTGGAGTATTTGCCGGCCGCGCAGGAGTCACACGCGACGTCTGCCGTTGCTGTCTTGTACTTGCCGGCGACACATTTGGTGCACTCGTCGGTGCTGGTCTCGGCAGTCCATCCGGCGCTGCACTCACATGATGCAATCGAGCCGCTGCCCACGGGGGACCCATGGTTGGCGGGACAATCCACGCAACTGGTGTACGCCGCGTCGTTGTACGTGCCGGCTGAGCAGTTTTCGCAAGTGTCGAAAGTCGCGCCCACTACTATGGAATATTTGCCGGCCGCGCAGGAGTCGCACACGATGTCTGCCGTTGCTGTCTTATACTTGCCGGCGACACATGCGGTGCACTCGTCGGTGTTGGTCCCGGCAGTCCATCCAGCGTTGCACTTGCAGGATGCAATCGAGTTGCTGGTCGCAGGGGACGAACGATTAGCAGGACACGCCAAGCACGTGTCGCGCGTCGAGGTAGCGTATGTATCTGCTGGGCAGTGATTACACGTTCTGTCAGAATCTGCTCCTATTGTAGTAGAATATTTGCCATTCCAGCACAACCAGCATGTTCTTAAATATTTGTATGGATGTGTGTATTTGCCTGCAGGGCACACTGAACAGTTGATTTGATACCTACCCGATATGGCATCGTCGTACCAATCTGATAAATGTGGTTTCGGGTCAATGTATGGTCCTGCAGCCAATTTCTCATATCCTCTATTGCATGAGCAAGATCTTGGCATGAAACTCCCAGCATTGGAGACACTGTTATTTGGACAAGGCCAACAGTCGTCATGATTAAACGTTGAGTATGAATTAGCAGCGCATGCAACGCAATCGTTGGTGGCTGCACCCCGTGTTGTCGAGTATTTGCCAGGAATACACCGTTTGCATAACGTAGGGCCAGGTATCGTCTTATAGCTGCCTTCTTGGCACGCGTAACATCCTGAAATACTCGTTATGCGTTTTACAAGATGCCCTGCTACTTCCCATCCGGCGCTGCATCCACAAGGCTGGTTCCCCTGCATCAACTTTTCAGTGCCGACTGGACACACTTCGCACGACGTCATGTTGTCCTCCTGGAAAAAAGTGTATCCCGCATTGCATGTACAGACACTACCAGCGGACGAGTCGGTGTTGTTCGGGCATTTCACGCATATACCCACAGTCGAATACGTGCCCGCTACACAGTTTATGCAAACGGTAGAGAGTGCATCCGGATATTTCCCCATGACGCATGTGCTACAGGTATCCCCCACCACGTCTTTGTATTTGCCTGCTACACACCCCGTGCATGTGCCGGTTTCTGACCGCCAGTACCCAGGTTCGCAGACACAATTGGCGTAGCCAAGCAGCGAGTTGGAATTCGATGGGCACGTGTGGCATGTTATTCCGCCAACTATATCGGAATATTTGCCCTGTGTACAAGGAATACAAAACTTGAAGACTTCATCAATGTAGACATTAGCCCTAAGCGTGCCACCAAAGCAATCATAGCCACCAACTGCTGTCGTCGTCGTAACCGCTACTGTCAATTTCCCGGCGCTAGTGATTGCACTGCGGTCGATTGGCACAAAGTCTAGAATCGTAGTCTTGATGTCGCATTGGTTGTCTAGTCCGCCAGTGACCATGAAGTTTGAGCCCATGGAATATGCGCCAGCTGTTACTGACGATATGTACTCGTCATCCTCGGCGAAATCTGAGTTCATAACATCAATAGTAAGATACAGTATCATTTCGAGACCCGACATTGCCTTTTGGAGACCCGAAAAGGTTACCTCACAGGATGGAGCCTCATCATCGCTTGATGAGCAAAATAAAAGTTGAGATGTAGGCAAGTGGCGTGGACCTCTAACGAACCCAGGCGTACACCTGCAGTCCGTAAGCTTGTTGCTCCCGAAGAAAGATTCTGAATTTTCCGGACAGGACTCACATTCTTCAAGCTTCTTGTATTTTCCAGACATACACGACGGACACGCCTCACCATTGATAACTGTGCCGACTTCGCAGATACAGTCAGCTCTTGTGTTACTACCGGGAGGAGAGCTGTATTTGTGCATACATTCTACACAAGCAGCAGCAGCACTGCCGGACGCAACCTTGTACTTGCCAGCAGCGCATGGTGTGCAGATGCCACCGTCAGGTCCATAAAAGCCAGCGTTGCATATGCACGCCGTTGCGGCAGTGCTAGCCGCGGGCGAGTTGGAATTCTCGGTGCAGACATCACAGCGAATACTCGCAGTGGTGCTTTGATATTGCCCCGTCTCACACTGCTCGCAGGACTGAGCATCGGGTCCGGAGGCGCCAGCGTTGCATGTGCACGCGGTTATGGCTGTGCTCCCCGCAGGCGAATGTGAATGTGTCGGGCATATTGTACACTCCGCTTCCCCTCGTGTGGCAGTATACTTTCCAGCGGCACACATCGTACATATGTCAGTGGGCCCACTGAAGAAGCCCTTATTGCACGTGCACGAAGAACTGCCGGCAATCGAAAATCCTCCCAAGCCGCATGGTTCACATTGTGTACTAAGCAAGTTTTTACGTTCCTTTGGGTCAGCAAGTTTGTACTTTCCTCCGGGACATATTGTGCATGACATATTGTGCATGATGTGGCTAGTAGAGTAGCCAGAGTTACACCTGCATGCTTGTTTGTTTCTGCTGCCGCTATATGAGTCCGAAAACACAGGACAAATATCACAATCCGCAGTACCTACATTGGCTTTGTATTTACCAACACCACACGCGTGGCATCGTCCGCCGTCGGGCCCTGTATTTCCAGCTATGCAAATGCACGCAAGTGGAGTGGAACTGCCCGACAAAGAGTAGGATCTCTCCGGACAAAACAAACATGTAGAGATTCGGATTGCTCCGACGGTGGTAGAGTACCAGCCGGGTTTACAGTCCGTACACGCCTCAGATCCTGTCAGCCTCTTGTATTTTCCGGCGACGCAAGGCGAGCACGTTTCGCTGTCAGGCCCCGTGAATCCGGCACTGCAAACACAGTCTGTCGAGACGTTGCTACCCAACAGACTTGTGGAATTTGTCGGACATGCCAAACATGTAGAGACTTGGGTTGCTCCGACGGTGGCAGAGTACGTGCCGATTTTACAGTCAGTGCATGTATGGGATCCTGCCAGCGTGTTGAACTTTCCAGCAACGCACTCAGAGCACGTGCCACCATTCAGGCCATGGAAGCCAGCGTTACACTTGCATGCTGATTGGACAGTGCTAGCCGCGGGCGAGTCGGCGTTGTTGTCACAATATTCGCATTGTGGGTTGCTGGCAGCAACGGAGTACGTTCCACTGGCACACATCGTGCAGGTGCCACCATCTTGGCCCGAGAAGCCGGCATGACAGACACAGTCGCTCGCGGTATCGCTACCGACTGCAGAAACTGAATCTGTGGGACACAGGTCACAGGTGGTGTCGGCTGTTGCTGCCGTTGCTGTCGAGTATTTGCCCTCAGCGCACAAGACGCACGTCGCTGAGGAAGTCTGTGCTTGCTGTGTTGAATACTTGCCAGGGCCACACTGGCTGCAAAATGAGTTTCCAGTATCTCCCGAGTATGTTCCCTTGCCACAAATGGCGCACTTGATGCTTCCCTCTGTCTCTGTGTACTCGCCTGCCACGCAGTCGAGGCACGAGGAAGCTCCAATGCCCCCAGAGAAACTGCCCGCGGCACACTTGATACAGTCGCTCGATTCGTCGTTGCCGGTTGTCTCGAGGTACGTACCTGCCACGCAATCCAAGCACGTCGCCACTTTTGTTGCCCCCGTGCTCGATGAGTACTTGCCCTTGATGCACTGCACGCAGTTGTCCTCGGCGTCATTGCCCCGTGTGCTCAGATACTTGCCCGCAATACAGTCCTGGCACGTGCCCTCGAAGGTGGCCCCCGTGCTCGAGGAGTACTTGCCCTTGCTGCACGGATAACAGTCGCTCGAATCGTCTAGGCCGTACCTGTCAAGCCACGTGCCGGCCGGGCAGTTCAAGCACGTTGTGCTCGATGACGAGCCCGTAACCGGCGAGTACGTGCCCATGCCGCACAAAACGCAGTCCGTCCGGGCGGTGTTGCCGTACGTGCCTGGCCTACAGTTCAAGCACGTTCTGCTCGATGACGAGCCCGTACCCGGCGAGTACGTGCCCTTGCCGCACAAAACGCAGTCCGTCTCATTGTCGCTACCTGTCGCCTCCAGGTACTTGCCAGCACCGCAGCTCACGCAAGAGTCTTCGCACATGCCATCCAGCGTGTAGTACTTGCCCATCGCACATGGCTCGCACGCGGAGCTGCCTGTTCTTGGTGCGTACGTGCCTGCCACACATTCCTGGCACGTGTCTATTGATATGGCTGCCGTCGCGCTCGAGTACTTGCCGCACCCGCAGTCATCGCAGTCGCTCGCTTCGTCGTTGCCCGGTGTGTCGAGATATGTACCTGCCCCACACTCGGAGCATGTCGGGGCGTCGACGTCCTCCGAGTACTTACCGGTGGCACACTCGACACAGTTGCCGGCATCTTTGTAGTATCCAGCTTTGCATAGACAGGGGCCAATGCGCCCCTGTGTCGACGAGGAACCATACCGACACTGCGTGCACGTCGCGGCACCCTCTGTAACTGAATAGTATCCAGCGTTGCATGGACAGGGGCCATCGAGGCCTGTCACCGCCGAATGTGAATTGTTCTGACACTGCGTGCACGTCGCGGCACCCTCTGTAACTGAATAGTATCCAGCGTTGCATGTACAGGGGCCATTGAGGCCTGTCACCGCCGAATGTGAATTGCTCTGACACGGCGTGCACGTCGCGGCACCCTCTGTAACTGAATAGTATCCAGCGTTGCATGCACAGGGGCCGGTGTGCCCCGCCGTCGACCAGGAACCAGACCGACACTGCGTGCACGTCGCGGCACCCTCTGTAACTGCATAGTATCCAGCGTTGCATGGACAGGGGCCGGTGTGCCCCGATGTCGACAAAGAATCAGACTGACACGCCGTGCATGTCGGGGGGGGGTTCTGTGCAAGTTTACTGTATCCAGCGTTACATGCGCAGAGATCTTGTCCTCGTCCTGAGTCGGAGTTCGACTCGCATAAGTCGCATTCTGTCCGACCAGTCGTGTAAGAGTATTTCCCCGCATCACAGTCAGAGCATTGTATGAGGGGTAGTGAGCCTTCAAAAACAGAATACTTACCAGTACCACACGCCTCACAGCGAGATTCGGGAGTAGTTTTTACCCGTACACGTATCACTCTCCTAGTGCTTCTAATTGTGTAGAATATAATCTGCACAAAGCCTGAATCAGAGATCGCGGTCACAAATGGAGTATCCGTCCGCATAACATTAGAAATTAGATCCGTTGAGTCTGGTGCACATGACGGTGTTTTGCACGAATTGATAATAATGGAATTTAAATCTGGTTGAATGTCAGAGTCAAGTGTAACGACATCAACACTGATTTCTGGCCATCCACGAAAGATCCATGCACATCCGATATGAGCTATCTCATCTGCATGACCATGTGTATCTTCTGATATTTCTGTAAATGCTAGTTCATGTTGCGTAGTTTGGCATTCACCGCTTGTGCTCACAAGTGCAGGCAGAAAATCATTCCCATTAGCAGAGTATTGGCCTCCGATACACATGTCGCATGTACCGTCTTCTTTTCGTACAAAGCCAGCGTTACATGTACACGGACCAATATTCCCTGGCGGTGTGTATAAATTGACCGGACAGTTTGTGCATGTACTCATGCCATCAAGGTCGGAGTATTTTCCTCCCGCACAATCTTCACAGTTGTCAGAGCCGCTCTTGTCATTAAATTTCCCGGCTGGACATTGACCATTACAAACATAGCGTCCGGGTCTGTACGAGGAAACAACTGCCGTCATTCCCATATGAATAATGCTCGACGCATGCCCATCTTCATTATATTGCGGATATTTACCGGAAAACCTTATGAGTCCATAACCCGCATCTATTGTAAACGTTGTAGTTGTGTGGGTTTGTACTTTATGAATCTGTTTTCTTTCATTCGGATTAATGTTACTAAGTCCACAGGTGGCAGTACTGCATTCATATATCAATACATAATCATGAAATGCCACATCAAGTTCTGTAAAACGCACTTGGATTTGGTCAGGAGAAGAAAAAATCCAAAAACACTGCATTTCTGGCAAATAGTTACCAAGCGTGAACAATTTAACAGATGAACTGCCAATCTCAAATCTGCATAACCGACTCTCCATCTTATAAAATTTGAACATTTCGACTTGAGGTAGAGAAGCATTCATGATAGATATAGTTCCAGGAGGGCAATCTTCGCATTCTCCTGCATCATTCAAACCCGTTTCAGCTTGGCACGCCGGATAACATTCACCAACGTGTGCATATACCGACCAGGAATCGCCACTACATACCGAGCAGATATTGGGATTGTTAGATGGTACATAGTATCCAGCGTTGCATGCACATGGACCAACGAGGCCAATCTCCGTCGAAGACGAATGCGATTGACACTGCGGACAGGAACCTCTTCCGACATACGACTTGTGTTTGCCGGCCTCGCATAGGGCACACAGTCCGTCGGAAGTACCACTGTATCCTGCGTTGCACCCGCAGTCTGTTGCGTCAGTGCTCCCTTCCGGTGAGATGCTGTTGCTGGGACATGTATCACAGACGGCACTGCCTTTGCGGTCCTTGTACGTTCCGATTTCGCACGGGATACACGGGCCTTCGTCGGGCCCGGTGTAGCCCTCAAAGCACTTATAATTACACTTAAACCATACCTGTGATCTTTCGTCTGGATTGCCTGCGCCATTTTCGCCACTGCCACTGGAATCTGACGACCAACCGTCTTCGTCTCGAACCATGCAGTATTTTCCATAAGAAACAACAAATACTTCACAGCCTCCCTGACACTCAGAAGCACATTCGGCATATTTATCATCATCATCTTCGCTTACTATTTTTTTAAAGGAATATCCTTGCAAATCTATATAATCTTTTGGCATTCCAGTTATGTCGTCTGGCCTTATCCAATACTCACCGTTGACCTTGATGAAATCACCATACCCATCTACACATTGCATCAAGTCTTGAGAATGCGCAACCGGCAGCCCACACAGGAAGCACAGCATGCACATGCCGGAAGCCGTGCCACACAGGCCATGTAAAAACAATACGAAGCATCGAGTGCTCATTGACGAGGAAGCAAACAGGTTAAATACAAAACCAATTTTTATATAAAGTTGTAAGAGAGCCGTGTTTGATACCACTGGTATATGCTACACGTTTGTTGTTTTCAACATTTTAAGTTTGCTGAGGAGCATACGACTCCTTCGTTTATAAATGCAGGTGTTTATTCCGAGTATGAGATATGGCGTATTTGAGAAGAGGAACGCCAGTGGAATGCGGGCCGTGCTGTGCCTGCTATATGCCACGCTTTTGTGGCCGGGTGAGGGCGCGGCGACCGGGGACGGGCCTGCGCTTGCCGTGGCGCGGTTGAAGGAGCGCATCCTATACAAGCGCGCCGCGCTGCGCAGCATGCAGTGTCTGCTCGCGACCGATGCGCTGCGGATTTCGAATGGCATCAGTACCGCGACTGGCGAGAACAGCACGCCAGGGCGGCAGTTGGGCGACATTAGCGCGGCAACGACAGCTGGCAACATTAGCGCGGCAACGACAATTGGCAACATTAGCGCGGTAACGACAGCTGGCAACATTAGCGCGGCAACGACAATTGGCAACATTAGCGCGCCGGTGAGAATTGGCAACATTAGACTGCAGGGGACCAGGATATGTTACATTTAAGAATCTCGCGAGCCCGTCGATGTCCACACGAATGCAGCTCGGCACGGGCATGCTGCTTGAGGCGGAGCAGCGGTACGGCAAAGAGGTGGTCGGCCTCTGGCGCGCGTACGTGCGCAGCGCCGACCGCTACTCGCTGGAGGGCGACGACCTCTATCTCGCGGTGGCCGCGGTCGACCTGCTGCAGCAGATCACAAGCGAGCTGCTGGCCGTGTCCTTCGTCGCGGCGGTGGTCGCTGACAGCGACATGGCGTGGATCGACGAGCGGCGCAACTTCTGCGGGGACGCAGTGCGTGTGCCGCCTGCGCTGCGCCGGGCCGAGTTTGTGGGGCGGGTCGGGGCGCTGCTCACGGGGCGTGGCATTTCAGGGGTCTCTGACGTCGGACGGGACATGCGCTTCGAGCAGGCCGCAGAGCGAGTCTGGGAGCGTGCTTCGCGCTGCGCCTGCGCACGCTGCTACCGCTGCCCTGGCTGTCTGTGCGTGGACTGTGTGTGCGGTCGCGGGGAAGACCACTACGACCTCGAGCCCGAGTCCGCGTGTCGTGGCGGGGCCGTCGAGCCGGAGCTGCGCCTGTGCGACTTCGAGGCCTGGCAGACACGCACGGACGTGGCCTGGCCGGCGCCGGCGTTCGACCTGGTGCAGCTCATGGCGGTCGTGGCCGTGTGCGATGGCCTGAACATGAACAGTGGGACTGGGTACCTCGAGGGCGAGCGCATGCTGTACGAGCTGCACATGCACAACTCGCTCAAGGTGTTCTGGGAGGAGGTGCCCGCGCTCGGGATCGTCATCCCGCTCGAGATGCGCGCGTACAACGTGCTGCAGCCGCACGAGCCGTGCAAGTGTCCGGGCTGTCCCGGCGGACGGCCGTGCGAGCGTGCCGAGTACTGCCAGGACGAGCAAGGCGAGACGCACCCCTTCAGGCTCGGCCGCTGTGTGGCGTGCGCAGGTTCGCGCCATCTCTGCGACGACAGGTGCGTGGTGTGCCGCAAGACCCCGGGGCGCTGCGGCAGCTGCGAGAAGAGACGCCGCGCGAAGCCCGCGGGGTGTCCGAGCAGCGGCGAGGGCGCGCAGTACTCCGGCCCGGGGTGCACCGGCGTGCAGTGCCGTTGCCGGGGACATGTGGAGTGCTGGTGCATCAAGTGCGTGCTCGGGAGCACAGTCGCCGCGCTGCTTGTGCCCTCGCGCGGCCTCCGCATCATGGCCATCGACCGTCTCGACCCCCCCGAAAACGTGTCGGCTGCTGCGTGCTGTCTGGTGTGCGCCTGCCCGGGCGGCTGCGAGTGCTCGGGCCTGGCGACGGACGCAGCGCTGGCGCGCCTGAGCTCGCTCGTGCACGGCCTGGTCGCCGAGGCGCGCCGCGCCGAGGTCTTGTGCGCCGAGCACGCGGGGCAGATGCCCTGGCGTGCGGCGGGGGCGAAGAGCGCAGCGTGCGACGGCGCGCCTGGCGACCACTGTCTGGAGCGGAAGCCGCGCAAGCATGCGTGGACGGTGATGGTCGGAGGGCGCATGCGCATGCACAAGTGTGCGGCGGTGGAGCTCTGTGTCCACTGCACGGGGAGGGTGTACGGGCTCTGCAAGACCTCGAAGGCGGCCCGGACGGCGTGCGCCGCGTGCCGCACAGGCTTCGACGCGTTGGTGGCCGTGCTTGCGGAGGGCATGCTTGCCGACCTCGAGCGATTCGAGGCAGAGAGCGCGCCGACGGTTGCCGGGGTAGAGCACCCGCCAGCGACGGCAGAGCACGAGCGGTACGAGCGAGACCGGGTCTGCTGGGAAGAGTATCTGCACTACGACTTCCTGCGCCACACCACGCGTCTTCCGGTGACGTCGGGCGGCGCGGGGCTGCTTGCGTACCAGCGCGCGGACACGCGTGCCGGCTGCCGCCCGACGCTGCACGGGGTGCCCCGTCGGGGCGTCTACGACTTGCTCGTGCGCGGACGCGACGAGCGCACGGGGCAGGGCATAGCGTTCCTGGGCGCCGGCGGCTTCCTGATGGAGGACGGGCCGAACGTGCTGACGGTTGCGGTGGCCAGGATCAAGGGTCTGAGTAAGGTCGTCCTCGACGCAGCGCAGTCGGCCCACAGGCGCTTCCACGTGGACAAACGCCTCGGCACCTTCGGCTCTCCGGCGCGCTCCGGCCAGGCGCGTCGGCGCTAGGGCGGGCGGCGCTAGGCCGGGACTGCGCGCGCCGGACGCGTGCAGCACCACAGCACGGTGCGCAGAGCGGCAAACGCCATCAAGACGCTCCAAAGCACGCAGAGCCCCTCTAACAGCAATATTATACCGAGCACGTCGTCTGGGGACATTGCGGGGGCATGGGCGCTGCGAAATACGGGCCGCTTTTCGCTCTGCGGTTATCGCTGGCCGGAGGCTTGTTGCGATCGACACACCTGCTTGCAATAAACACACATTGTCTTTTATTTACACACCCTGTGCCCCCGCGTGCGTCTGGTAGTGTGCAAAGAGCTCCCGGATGTCCCTGGCCACGTACACGGCGCCGTCGTGGTGTAGCAGCGCGAAGAAGCCCGCCACGTTCATCCAGGCCCAGGGCGCGGCGGCCGTTGTCACTTTGGCGTGGCAGAGCGCCCTGCTGTGCTCGTTGAGCACGGGCAACTCGGGGTCGATCTGCAGCAGCAGCGGCAGCAGGTTGGCCGGCGCCGTGCCGGGCTGGCGCAGCTCCACAAGTGGGAGCTGGCCGACTCGCTTGTACGAGGGCCAGTGGAAGTAGACCACCTGCGTGACGCTGTGAAACAGAAACTGGAAGCGGTGTGCGTACTGCAGGATACTGCCGACCGGGAGGTCTGCGACCATGGCGTTCACGTAGTACTCGTCGAGCGAGGCCTCGCGGTGGTGCGATTGCAGCTCCACAGTCGTGCTGGCGTCGGGGACCACCACCAACGTCGCGCACAGCAGACGGTCGGTGAGCGCGGCAAACGTGTGCACGAGCGAGAGCAGGTGCGCGAGCGACGACGGCGCAAGCGTGCGCCAGCCGGCGTCGTCCTCCACAACGGTGCCCTGCGTGGCCTCGATGCTCGCTGCGGCCGGTTCGCGCCTTCCGCCGCTGCTCTCGGCGTGCCGCCAGGAGCGCCGGATCCAGTACCCCATGCGCCGGAGCACAGCCGGCATGAACCGGCAGTAGTCGAAGAGCGTGGCCCACCCCGCGGCATCGTCCCACACGAGCAGCTTCTTGTACTCGAGCTGCAGGGTGGTCATCATGTCGGTGAGCTGCTGCCAGTCGAGCTTACCCAGCAGAGGCTCGTCGAAGGGCATCGGCGCGACGGCTGCGAACGTCGCCACGACGTCGAAGGTGTCATAGCCGTCGAGCTCGATCTCCTCCAGGCCGCAGCAGAGCTGCGCGCCGAGCACGTGCATCTCGTTGAGCTGGAGCGTCTTGTGCAGCGGTGCGGCCGCGTCGCACAGCGCGTACCATGCACGCAGACGCTCTACGAGATTTTGCGTTGTCACCGGAGTCTGGAACTCGCGGAGCAGCTCCAACATCCACGGGCAGGGCTGGCGACGCTAATACGCTCTCGCCGGGACTACGACGAACACGACGTCTTACATTTGACGCACATGCCCGCACTGTCTGTGTTTTCTTGATTTTCGTCGTTCCAATACCCTGTCGGACACATTGCGGTGCACTGGCTTGCCTCCGTGTCTATACGTTTGTTGCCAGCACATTTTTGAAAACCATCGATTTTCTTTTCATGAGGTGGGCACCCCCTGCATGGCCGACAACACGCGTGTATCCATGTTTTCGTCCATTCATCCGTTATACATCCGGCCTTATTCACGTCGATCCAATAGCCAGGTGGACAGTACGGGATGTCCGTGGGCAAAGTCCTTGTGCGCCCCTCGTCGTAGTTGTTGCTTTGCTCCAGCTCTTTCCCCATATACGTGCATTTTGGAGAGTCTCCTATGAATACGGCGGCTGTAGTGGATGTAGCGATTTTATAGTCCTTATATCCACACATCACGGGACCGTCTTCGTCTCCAATCTCTCCAGTTTCGTCATTCCACCGAGACAGAGCTGTTCTTCCACATCCGACCACAATGTTATGACTGTCTGGACCCCTGACGCGGATCACTGGACACTTTTTACATTCTGTGTCTGTGACTGCATCTGGATTTTTACACCCGTCTCCGGTGTAAAAATGGTCTAAATAAGAATCTTGCGCGACACATTCTTTTAGACGCTTGCAAGCAACACAATTACTTGCTAGTTGAGGCTGATTTGCTTTACAATTACTGTTGTAGCTTCCTTCAAAGGAATCGTTGTTGCAATCCAAGCACCTCATCTTGTTACCACCCATAGCAATCTGATGAATTCCAACAGGCAAATTATCTTTCTTAAAATAAACACCATTCCTATAAAACCATGGATCGTAACCAGTGAGTGGCGTGTCATATTCTTGTGCTCCGCAATAGTTGCGATACATGTAATCTTCTTCGTCTTGCTTGTTTACACATTGCGTGAGTTCGGCTTTTTGAGCTGGATACGACATATACCATCCTATTGGGATGACATTTCGTATCGTTTGGTCAGTTGAGGTGGCATAATAGTTCAAATGACTTGTTGCCAAACCAATTATGTCAGGACCTTTTTGGATTCTCCATCCCGTTCCCTGAGCATCAGTTCCTTTTTCATATACAACCACTCCTAGAAAATCACACGCTGATCCTGCTTGCCCCCAATTTGGAAACCATTGACCACTTCTGCATGCTACGCAGTGTCGCGTACCGGCAGGGCGCGATGGTGTTGCTCTCCCACAAACCTCACAGTTGTCCAGCGCAACATTCGCACGCATGTTGGCAGGACATTCTTTCCACTGTTTATACTGCATTCCACAATTCGACCCCGTCTGGTCACTCGTTTGCGTGACGCGATAGTGATGTTCTCCGTCTTCTTTTATGTGACAATTGAAAGTAGTTTCTGCATTTCTGTTCCATCCAATTTCAATTGCATACTCTCCAATTTTATCAGACTCAATGCATTGACCGTTCCCCGTAGCTGACAGACAGCGTTTGTTGTCAGTTCTTCGGAACTTCCAGGAGTACGATGTCAAGTCTGCAGCATTTGCTATGCGTATCCGACCATTCTTATTCATTCTGTCATTATTCGCACGATTTCCACACGAAATATCATCGTACAACTCAATTTCTACATTGTTTGGTAGTTCAAATCGAATATTTGTTTTGGAAACCAGTTTGTACCCGTCGTCCTCTGTGAGTTTATTTCTGTCCATGTTGTCGACCACGATCCTCTGCCATGTAACAAACGATATACAATTACTTCGTGTCTTATAATCTTGTGTGTTGCTGTCATATTCCTCTGTATCACGACACTCGGGCACATGAACTGCAAACAAATTGGATATAAACGCATATCTTATTCCGTACGGACAAACAGTGTATGCAGAAGAACCGAAACCAGTACCCAGATTATTGATATGCCAATCGAAAATCGATAGCTCTGTGTCCACATACACCGCGTGTCCATTCGTATCTGGGGCAGGACTCCAAGTTCGTTGTCGTTTTACGTATGTGATCGTGAATCGGTCTTCGCGGTACACGGCTTGGTCGTCGTTTCCCAGTTGCCATTCTTTTAACTTTTTATCCTGTATGTCTTCTTTGTTTTGAGAACCTTGGCAGTCGTTTCCTGACCCGGAGATAGAGTTTATCAACCTGAACTTTCCGTCGTGGTTTACATCATGAGCACGAGGACAGTAACTCTTGTCGTTTTTCAGATAACACCAATGATACGGATACAGTGGATCATGTCTTTTACAAGTCTCGCCGTATTTATCAGTCGGATCCACACATTCGCATATTTCTGGTTCCGATAGACCAGATGGTCTGTGGAGTATTGGTGTTGTAATGATATAGTTGCTTTTCCTGACACATGGTGCGTTATTGCTACTAATATCATTGTTACCATTAACATCACAATAATTTGAAGTGCAAAAAGATCTATCTCGTGTGTCAGTGATTTTATTCCACCACTCACAAGGATCATAACATGCCGTATCTGACCCGATGGTTTTCAGGAAAGTACAATAGCCTTCAGAAACGGGGCTAGAAAGAATTGGATCTTTTGTCCCATATGGCTTTTTTTTAAAATTATATCCTCGAACGTCCGCGGATGTGTCATAAAATTCCCAACTGTCGCTTTTGTAATCAAGATATGCACTTTCTCGTTGGGGTCTCCCTCGCATAGTACCATAATTATCCCGTCCGACTTCTGGTATTTCTGATATTTCAGCAATTGTACTGTAAACCATCAAACACGTAATGCTCGTAAACAAATGTATGTTTTTCATTTTCCGAGGGTGTTCTAACATTTATACGTATTACAGCCACTCTGTAATATATATGTGAATGGTGTGGTTAGGTATATGACGTGGCTGGCAGTTCTTTCAGCCTTCGTATACGTGTCGTTGGCGAGCGGCGACACACTACCAACGCGTCGTTTCGAGCTCTGTACTAGCTCCGACTGTGCAAATATTGACATATGTGCTACTCCGAACCGCGGGCAGTGGTTGCATATGTCAAACAGCCTTCTCACTGGTGACCCTGTCATAGACCTGGAGAGCGCTGTGCCGTTCTACGACATCCAGAGTGCGTTGGTTCCCGAGGGCGTGCGGGTGGAGCTATGCGCCCCAGACTTTGCGTATTATATCAGGAACGGCCGCGGTAGCGAAGCGTGGACGTGCGACGAGACGACGCTGGCCGTGGTCGTGCCGACCTCCGGTCTGGAAGTCGAGTCTCTGAGCGACGAATTCCGCATGCAAATGGTCAAGATCGACTTTGCCGAAGGGTACGGGTGCGACATAGACACGAGCCCGGGCTGGGACGCCAGGCCTCCCAATTCGAACCCGCAGCGTCTTGTGAATCGGTGTGCGTCAGTGCTCGAGAATGGACACTACGACGTGAACTGCAGCGCGGTGTGCGACGGTGGATTTGTTTTTGTCAACGACACGTGCATCGACGCGTGTCCGACCGCGCCCGAGTACGCCTGCGGACCGCTGCAGCGGGCCGCGTCGACCTGCGCGTCGACCGGGAGCGCCGACCGGTACCAGTGCGTGGACTGCGAGCTGGTGCCGGGGCTCGCAAACACGCCTTGGAGCGTGGTGGAGGCAGGGGCGTGTGTCTCGCAGCCCTGTGCGTCCGGCCGATACACGAAGGCCGAGCATGATGGCTCGTGCGAAGAGTGTGCGGTCGAGCACTACTCGAACGGCTCGCATCCGTGTCGCTCGTGCGACACCAATGTCACCGGGCTCTACCAGCCCTTGCCTGGGGCGGCCGCGTGCGAGCCGTGCTTCGGAGCCGATTTCACGCCGACTTGCGAGCCCGGGCGCATGCTCTCGGTCGACTTTTCGTACGTGACGGCCTACTTCGTGAAACACGCGCGAGTCACCCGTCATGCGGACGTGCTGCACTACTGCTACGCGGGGGGGGCCTGTTTGCCGTGCCCGCCCGGCACGTACGGGGAGAGAGGCACGTGCGAGCCGTGTGCGCTCGGCACCTACCAGAACGGGTTCGCACAGCTGGTATGCATCCCGTGCCTCTCGAACCAGACCACGCTCCAGACTGCGAGCACGGCGGCGAAGGAGTGTGTGTGTGAAGCGGGCACGCAATGAGCGCGTGCCCGTTGTGTTTTACGTATCGACGGTCAGAAACGTCAAATGTGTGCAGCGGTGGCAGACGTGTGCGAGTCGTTCGATAAAATACGCGGGGCGTGCAGGGCGTATTAATAGCTGGACTGCTTCCGGCGGATGAATTCTGTGGACGCGTCGCAGCACGCCGTCGCCGCGTGCATGAGCAGCGAGTCTGCCTCGCTCGAATCCGACGGTCTGTGCAGCGGTCGGGAGTCGCCGCCCGTCTGCACGTCGCACGAGGCCCGCAGTATCGACGGCAGTGTGAGGGGGAGCGTGGAATCGGTCGAGATGCACGAGGAGCTGGGCGACGCACACATCACGTACCTCATGCACATACTGCAGGGTCTGCTGTTCGGGTATGTGTTGTGCGCGTCGCTCACGTTCTGTTCCTCGAGCTACACGCTGGGCCCGTCTCGCGTGGACAGCGTGATCGCGCTCGCGGACGCCGTGACGCTGGACATCGCCTCTGCCCTCATGTTCTGCGCGGGCTTCGTAGTGTCGTACATGCACGCCAACATGACCCCCGAGCTCTTCACACATCACGTGGGCCAGACGCTTATTTTCGTGTACACCGACGTGGTGGCCGCCAGTCTGCTATCGGCGGTGCTCGGCGTCTTGTGGTGCATCGACCTCAACATCTGCGAACACAGCGACGTCGCGCTGACGCTCGTCGAGGGGTTCTCGGCGACGCGCCTCTTTGACCTGCAGCACTCGGGCTGGCACAGTCTCAACGTCACGGCGTGGCCGGCACTGTGTCTGGTGTGGAGCCTGCTGCTGGCGAAGCTGCCGCTCGAGGGCAACGTGTTCCTCTACGAGCGCATGGGGCTCCCCGCGCTGCTCGTGGTGAACGTGCTATCGTTGATCGGCATCCTCATCCTCAACGTGTCGGCGATCGTGCACAGCGACACGGACGTCTTCTATGCCAGTGCCAGCAACATGACGTACCGGATCCAGGAGTTCAACGTCGGGCTGAACGTCGCCTTCCTCTTCGCGGTCCGCGAGCCTGTGACGGCGGCGGTGCGGAACGTGCTTGCGGAGGCGTTCTACGTGATCTGCTACGTGCAAACGTGTCTGTGGTGGTCGGAGATCGGGCAGGAGGAGCGCGCGCCGGCGGCCGGGGCGTGCATGCGTCTGTACCCCCGGAGCGGCTGCGTGCCCCCCCGGCATGCCTTCATGTTGAGGGGCTGTGTGCTCGGGCTCGTGCTGCTGTGCAGGCGGGAGATCCCGGCCGGCTCGCCGTCGACCATGACGGCTGCCACGCGCGACGTCTCGGTGCTCCGTGTACTGTGTTCTGCCGTCGTCTTCAGCTGGCCCGTCTTCATAGGGCTGCGGTTCGTCACGCACATAGTGTTTGGCGCAGAGCGCGTGCACGCGCACAGCGCGACGCTGTCTGCTGTGATCCCGATGGTGCTGCTGGTGATGGTCGCGATATACGACGGGCTCGTGAAGCCGCACGTGTGCCAGTACGCGCACCAGGCGACCAAGCGCGTGCACGCCGTGGCGGCCCGCTTGTACGACTCGTGGTCGGAGAACGTGCGTATCCGCTACCATGCGGGCGCCGCTACACCCGACGCGCCTCCCGGATAGTCTAGTTCTTTCAAAAGACATTCGTCGTGGTATTTAAGCCGGCGTGTCGTGGGTGTCAATGGACATCGACGCCCCGGCCTCAGCCTATGCAGCGCCCTCGACCGAACCGGTGATCATGACCCGCCGCATGCATGTCAATGTCCGTGGCAACATGGAGAAGTTCGCCGCAGCCGGCTCCGACGCGGCGTCGTGGACGCCTGTAAACGGCAAGACTGGCGACGTGTTCGGCGTCTCCGACATCTTCGACTCCACGCCGGACGTCGGCACCACGGCCGCCGTGCTGCAGACTGCTGTGATCCACCGGGTGCGCGTGCTCGAGACCAAGAACGACTTCCCGGTGAACCTTGGCGTGACGATCTCGTGCATCCCGTCCATGGAGGCCACCAAGAACGGGCAGCGCTTCGCGATCACGACCCTCTCCAACTGCCACAACGCCACGCCCATCACCGTCTTCGAGGCCGAGCAGTCCAACACCGAAGGCATCGAGTGGCGCCAGAAGTATCCACAGTACAACGCAAACAACCTCGACACGCACGGCACCCTCCAGGTCACCGGCCAGCCGTACCTGTTCGTCAGCCAGAGCCATCCCGTGATCGAGCTGCTCAAGCAGAACGCAGACCTGCTGAACGCCGACATCACCACACAGCCACTCATCGACGGCGAATGGTACAAGCTCACCAAACAGGTGATGTCGACGTGCTGCAACACCCTCAAGACCAAGGTGCTCTCGAAGGCGAGTATCCAGGACCTCAACAACTTCACCGTGCAGATTCACCGCATCAACAAGACCGACTGGAGCTCTCTCAACTCGAACGACGAGATCATGTCTTCGATCCCACACGACGTGCTCATGAAATCCAACCCCGACGAACTCACGTCGGCCATACAGGGGATCATGAAACGCGACTACTCGTTCAGCGCGCGCATAGAAGTGGAGTACGAGTGCCATGTTTGAGCGTGTTTATTGTAAACTCGTTGCTAGTAAATAAAATCGAATTCAGAGACTCTGTGTCATGAGCATGAGGTCGATCATGTCGTGCGGACGCCCGCCGTTGATGCACTTTGCGAACACGCGGATGCGGTCGCCGAAATGGTCGTTGCCTCTCTGTAGCACGTACGGCTTCGGCAGCGCGATCCCGCTCTTGTGGCCTGAGGGGGTTGAGTCGAACTCGTCAGCCCTCTGGCGCTTGCGCGCCTTGTCCGACTGGAACAGATCCTTGTTGAAGTTTGCATCTTGATCCATGCGTTCTTGATGGGTCGTTAGTGTAATATTCGATGTATCTTTGCGTTCGCCTTCCAAAGCATCGGCTGTCGTGACGCGGAAGAAACTCGATTCCTCAAAGTCGAAATAAAACATCATTGGCTGTCCGGACCTGCATGTGAAAGCACCGTTGCGGACAGTAACCATGCCACCAACCAGAACGGTCCCCACCGTGTCTCCGTTCTTCTCACTCGCCCACGCAGTGCCAAGCGCGTATCCCTGCACTGTGAAGTATGGCATGGTGCGCCACACTTTCCGCAGCGTCACTCCTTCGGGACCCTTGTCGTCGAGCTCCAATGGCGTCAAACACTTCCTATTCAAAAATGTCGGTCCGTCGGCGGAGCCATACAAAAACGCCAGGCGTTCTTTGCTCGCTATGCTCATGTCCCCGGTGCTGGTCACGACGGCAGGGTAGGCCTTCGAGTTGGCCTGCGCCGACCTCGCGGGCCCGTGGTCCAGCATCTGTGTCACATTCAGCACAAGCTCGTCCTTCTGCATGGCGTATTTCATTTTGTTTGTGCTGATCTGGAGACGTGAGTTGCTTTCCACGGGAAACCATCGCAGAAACAGTTCCGAGTCAACCTTGCACGCCATGGTGTGCTTGGCAGCCGAGTCGACGCGCGTGCCGGTGGCAGTAGCAATACCAGCTTGGTGCATGGACATATGCACGGTATGGTCCGGAGCTTAAATATCAATCACTCCGCGGATCGATTTTCCTGGCGACACAACACCGACCGTATCTTCCGTGTCGACGAGGTGAGTATCAGGGCGTTTTTGTAGTGGTGGCTGTTCTGTTTGATGTTGCGAATGACATGGTTGAGATAGTGGCGTCTCACCACCTGTGCAGGCATCGTGTGCGTGCTTATGTGCGCGTGCAGCTGGTACACGCTCGGCATGTAATGGAAGAATATTCTGAAGTCTGCTGCCTCCGACGTGCTGTGCTGGGAACCGAGAAACGCGCGCACACGGGTCCGCACGTCCTCGAGAAGCATGAGGTGCGACGCGTCGAGCGCACGGATCGTGGAGAGACAGAGGTCCTTGAACACCACGAGGTAGCGGGTGTCGCGACCGGGGTGGATGTCCTTGCACAGCATCCACTGCTCCTCGTTGATGAAGATTTGTTCGTGCTGCCGTGCGTTATCGTACATGTTTGTGCTGGAAATCAGATTGTATATCCACTGCTTGTCGTAATCCTGCTGCCGCTGCCGTATGTAATTCTGCGTGTCTCCTGCGTAGAAACGCTCGGGTGAACATATATACAAGTCCTTCATTGACGGTCTCTAGCGCTTTCTTATATGGAATTAGTGTGCCGAGTACACCGTTATTGGAATCGTGTGTTTATTTTCAAGATGCAAATGATCGTGTATATACCATTGCGTGCGTTCGCATAAATGTACGACGTAGTCCTCTTCCTGTTGAAGCTGGCACTCTTCGTGTGTGCGTCGTGTTCGTCTGTCCTGTATATAGACGTTCCCGAGTTCAGCATCGCCAAGAACATGCAGATTTCGTCTCTCCAGATTGTGCTCTGCTCTATCTTGACGTGCGTGTACGTGCTGTGTGTGCAAATTCTGGACGCCATCCGCGAGCGGCGACAGTACGACAGCATAGACGATGTGGGCGTGGACACAGACGAAGACGCCGCACCCGTCGAAGTGCACGAGGCCGGTCACGCTGCCAGCATCGAAACAGCGAGACACCCGGTCTTCGACCACACGTGCGGGTACACCTACGAGGACGGCGGAATGGTGGATGTGCCGGCCGCCGCTGTTATATTCGGCTCGATGTCCGCCCTCAAGCAACACATATGCCTGATCCACTTGACGGGGTTCCTGGTCTGGAACACGGTGTATGCCCTGGACTACACCCAGCCCGACCTCGCGTACTGCTTCACGGTCGGGATCGCCACGGCTTGGCTGCTCGGGACCGTCGCGGGGAGTTGTATGTCCGGGCCGAAGCCTGGGTGTCGCGAGTCGGTGCACATCTTGACGTACCTGATATGCGTAACCATGCTCGCGGTGGTCAACATTGTCAGCGAGAAAATACGCATAGACACCATCAGCTGTGTGCTCTGTGGTGCGACGTGGCCGTGCTTCTTCACGAAACGCTCCGAAGCAATGTGCCGACGGCCGTTTATGGTGCTGCACTCAGTCCGCGCCTCGCACGTGACATGTGTACTGCTGTGCTTCAGCCCGCTGATGGTCTGGGGCATCGACTTTGACGTCTCCATAAAGACGGCGTGCCTCGTTTTCGTAGTGCAGCCCATCGTGAAGGTCATGTGTCTCTTGATCATGTGCATCTCGATCCAGACAGGCCACGTCACTGACCTCGTCATCGTGCTGTCCGTGGCCAGCTGCGCACAATTCCTGCTGCTGTATCCGCTCGACCACACGTACCAGGTGCTGGTGGTGCTCATGATGTCGGCGCTGCTCACGGTCCACGTGTTCTCGTTGTGCTACAAGAAACGGCCGGGTGACGGCGGGCCGAATATAAATGTTTGAATGTGCACTGGCAACCATGGCGTCTCTGTTCGCGCTACTCGGACTCGGCAACGCGCGGCTCGACGCGCCCGAAAACACCGCCGAGCCCTCTGTGACGCCCTCGCTGCTGGTAGTGTTTGGCACCGTGGGTCTGATCGCAAGCGTGACCTACACGCATGCCTACATCCCCTTGATCAGCTCACTGTACTCCCTGCAACTGCCGCTGTGTCTGTACCTCTTCGTGGTCGTCAAGACGGTTGTGCATTTAGTCGGCAGCAGTCCCGAGCAGACACGCGCGCCGAGCCTGCCCGAGGTATACACATGTGTGCAGGTCATGGTGAGCGAAATGTATGTGGTATTCCTGATGATGCTGGCCGCCAAGTTGACGCTGCAGGGCGGGCATGCTTAGCATACAGCCACACTGTCCCGCGGCGTTTTCACGATTAAACATGTGCAAACCATGCCGACATGATAGCTGCTCTGAGTACTCGCTGTGGGGTGTCGCTCCCCGCCCGCTCTTCGCGCAGCGCAGACTTTTCGGCAGACTTTTGACTTTTCGAGACTGCGCACGCGGAACCTTGCTCGGGTACGAGTTCACCACGCGCACGTCGCGCTCGCCGCCGGGCCCGCGCAACACGATCTCCTCCATGTTCTGGCGGACCACCTTGAACCCCGACGCCGCCAGGTCCTGCTTGCAGACCTCGTAGAAGAACTTCACGCAGTTGCGGAGCAGTTTCTGCGAGATGCGCTTGCACGTGCTGTATATACTGATTTCCACACTGGGCGCCCCCCACATCATCGCTGCAGCAAACATGGACACTGATATCGTCTTGCCGAAGCGACGCGGTGTGCTGATAAGGACTTCTTGTGCCAGATGCTCCCACCCGTTCACCTCCAATACCTTGTGGTGGTCCCTCGCAAACTGGCCCGCCGGCTCGTGTTTCCAGAAGCATCGCGTACAGGCCTTCTGTTGTATTTAAGATATGTGTGTGTGTTCTCAATGTCGTTTGCAGTAGTGTCTACTAATAACCCATATGCGTTAGAAATTCAAACAGACGGATACTTCAAAAATTTGGTCGGCGACAGCTTGTGTGATGTAAATACCGCAAATCAAGATTGGGTCGCCCAATCCTTGTTCGCAGCGATACGAGAGGAGGCACTTTGTATAGTGAAAGACAATTCCATAGGTTCTCGTTATGCTCTTACGTGTGATTTGAGTCTCTCCAAGCATTTCCAAGAATTGAGGGTCGGAACCAACCTGGTACCTAGTTTTTTCAATTCAACTTATCCAGTGTTTTTCACATACTTGAACAAGAACAAAAAAAACGAGGTGAAGACTAAGTTGGCGAAATTTTATACTCAAGTAGATAATTCCGTCAAATATATGCAGAATGAAGACACATCGCATGTCACCCCCGAAAGTTCTCTTATTGTCCTACAGAGCTATTATGATGATTTACATGATAGAGAACTTTTGATTTATCAAAACCAGTTACTCCTCAAGGCAATGATAGTTTATGCTGTCGACTCTCTTCCTATTGGGTGTGTCGACACACTCATACGAGAACAGAAATTGTGGGATAATTTCAATTATTTGCGTGCGTACGTTGGCGATCCATTGGACTTGAACGTGAGGAAAGTCGCCAGAGAGATTTTTGCAGAGGTTTGCATACTCTGTTGCCACGCGGTACAGTACCGACCAAAGATAGCACAGGGCATGTTCCGAAAGCAATTAGTTCGCGACGCCAAAAAGGTCAAAAAAGAGTCGATTGATAGATACTTTTTTGGAGTGTACGGTCCACAAGCAGGCTATGTAGATCACCCGACACGAGAGGACAAGGCCTACATAGAAAATGTGTATCAAGAGTTCCTGAGAAATGTTATTGTCCGCAAGTTAGACGAAAAATGGTACAATATGGTTTCAGAATTAGGGTTGGATGCGGCAATCGTGTACGTGGAACAAGAGGAAAAAACATGGAGAGAACTAATTTCGAGGCAACAACAAGTCTCCTTCCCGGTGAATGGACCCCCCCCTCTTCCACAGTCGTATACTTCGACGCCAACGGTGAATGGATACCCCCCTCTTCAACAGTCGCGTGATTCGACGCCAATTGCATTTCCTGTGGTACAGCGAGCGACGGGGACCGTGCCGGACGGCACTCAACCACAAAGGAATGCATATCAGAATTATTCTGAGTATCCGGGGCTCGCAGAAGCAAACGAGATCCGCAATCAGGTTCAGGTGAGACAAGCAATCAGTGGAGGTTACAATCGGAGGAATGCAGTGCCTATAAATCCGTCAGAATCTCCGTACAGAGCGTCGTTCGCGGAGAGACGATCAAACGCAGTCCAACCGAAACACACAGGAATTTATACGTACGCACCACAAGCGGCAACACAGCCACGGACAACACAGCCACGTACAGAAATGCCGAGGCCTAACAGCGGTTACCAAGGAAAACCCGAAAATGAATGGACACCAGCAGAGAAAGCGCGTCATGTGGCCGAATTCCGTGAAAAACAAAAATACGACAGACAAGTCCAGCGATTGAATGATGGCGGGTTTGACGAATATGGAAATGATATTCGTATACAAAAATCAGGTCGTGCTCGTAATCCACAAACACAAGCCGCAGGCCGACAGAATGGCCGCGTAAATGGCAATAGATTCGAAACATTAGAGATCGATTCTAAATCTTGCGTGACTGCGCCCTACTGTATTCCGATTTTGTAGTGATTTGATCTGGTATACACATAACGCACAACTTTCAACAAACGTACCAGGAAGTCCTCGTGGAAAAGACGCTGGTGGTAGCTGCGCTTCCACCCCACAGTGTCGAGGTAGTTCAACGCGTCGCGGGCGTGCTGCATGCGGTCGAACGGGGAGACGGCCTGCTGCGCCTGGTCGAGGGTGCGGTGCTTGGCAATGCGGGCCAGCAGGGTGGCGAGCGGCGCGGCGCGTGTCGGAGCGGCGGCAATCGCCGCCGTGTGCTCCGCGACGAGCAGCGCGAGCATGGTCTCGACGGTGTCCGTCTCGCGGAGCTCGAGCATTGCGGCGGTGCTGTCGGGCCGCGCCACCAGGGGGCGTGCGAAAAACAAACGCGAGACAGTAAACCCTGGTATGTTATTGTAATAAACACTCGTGTGATTTCCGCCGTGCCAGTGTCACAGCCGCGCCGCGTCACGCCGCGGCGGCCGCGCACGGCGGCCCGCCAGCGGGCACGTGTGCGCTCCGGCCGCCGGCGCGTTTCCGTTCGTTTTCGAGCACGCGACACGCCCGCACCCACAGCACCAGGATGGAAAAATACCCGAAGCCGAGCGAATTCCGTTTGTATGCCGTCAGACAGGCGGCCGGAGACCCGCAGTTTTCAAAAGAGAAGTCGTCCAGTAACACAACTCTCATTAACAGTAACCAGTACACCGCGAGCAATGTGTATGTGATTATATGCTCCATGACGTGCTGATGGATGTTTCACACACACACCTATATACGTAATCGTGCATTGTCGTTTCATGTGGTACTAAAGACCAGACGTGAATATCGTCTCATGGACAGTGCAGACACAGACCTGCAGACGATTCTCGCCAAGTTCAAGGATCAGTCTCTGCATGCCCTTGTAGCTTCTATCGATTCCAAAACGTTGATTAACAGGATTCTGCGCAACATTTCAAACACAGACGACCGTGGGCTACATATTGTTCAACTGGCGGTGGACCACTTTGTCAAGTTCTGTCAATTGACGCCAGAAAAAACGTTGATCGATATCGAGAAGGTCGATCGGGGGTCGAACAAGTCGTTTTCAAATCTACCAGATGTTTCGAACTCTCGCATTGCCAACGTCTATGCTTTCAACGAAAGCGGGCGCCAGGAACGCCCCGACGCCGTTTACAAGCTACGCGTAATTTTCCCCTCTTTGCAGCTTGATCGGGGCCTTGTAGTGGAAATTGATGGTGATGAGGGGAAATATGCACAGCCCCGCCAAACCGCCACCAAGATGTGGGAACATTTGATGTACTCCAAACTCGTTGCTGGTGGTGGCAGAAGCAGTATACAGAACAATGGGTTCACAATGCGCATGTTTATTGCACGGGCCGAGATGCGTCTGAGCGACAAAGACGAGTATGAATCGTACACAAAACATGCAGCAAAATGGAAAAAAGAGAAGCCTGAATTCTGGCAGAAGAGATGCGTGGCCGTATTGCGCGCCCTCACTGGTTCTGTCATATTCTGTCTACGTAATATTTTCATGTGCATGATGCAACAAGAAGATTGCTGGCTGTACAAAACATACAAAAATCAGTTCCACATAAATATTTTCATAGGACCCTTCACTTTGAACCTGCCGGATACCATAGTACGAGGAAGCGACGTGTTCGTCGAAGCGCAGGCAGACAACATAGCACCAGCACCAGCAGCTGCCGTGCAGCTACCTAAAAAACGACCCAGTAAAAAAAGGCACAGGAAATTGGACACTTTCGTGCAGAACGTGGAGTGGAGTATTGATTTCCGATATGCCAATCGTTCTACTTGTGGAGAAACGAAGGTACAATATCTCCTTATTGAAAACTTCCAAGGACTTATGAACGCACCCGTCGTATTAACGCCCGCCGTTGCTGCAATGCCTGCGATTTACCAATCAATTAAACCACCACAGCGGGCGGCGCACCAAAAGTACAACTGTGGGTTGATGAGTCTGACAGACATTCTGAACACGTCAGAGGTTTTTGGCATGCTCGGGGTCACACCGAAGCCGGGATGGAAAAAGAGAAACTATATCAAGGGTAACAAAAAACTTACAACTACTGGAGCCTATAAAAAATGGTTCTCAGCGTTGGACAACATGTGTTACTACATGGAAGATTTCATCCTTTACCACATCAGCGATTCCATTGAATGGACGAAGAAAGACACGTGGCCTATGCGAGTATGGATGGAAGACATCGCATACGCGCTAAACAGCCGTGGAATTTTAGCGGTCACAGATACGCGGGCACAATACCCAATGACGCCTGACAACAGTGACGACAATCCGCAGAGTCTGGGACGGAGACTCAAACAATCGCTGCGTCTTACATTACCAGCACTTGATACATTTGTATTGGAATACATGAAAACTGAAGGATTCACACACATCCGCGATGCCGAGTTGTATCTGCGTCTCGTCGGGATTACAAACATACTGGCACTGGAACAACTGGCGAGAACACATGATACGCTACTTATCACAAATGAATACCATGCCAGAACTTTTAACAGTTTGGCTCTTGGTACTCAATCCGAAATGAAGGTTATGTTTGACAGAATTGCAGTGAATCCACACACAACGATGGATGTTTTGGAAATACTCGGTATTGATTGCATAGACGAAGATACACCCGACCCCATAGGACCAATAAAATCCATCTCTCGTGCGAATCAATTGATGTCGTCATTTGTGTATAAATACATTGCCATGTTTACAAATGAGGGTGAAACAGTAGACGACTGGAAAGTCGCTAATGAACCTTCATGGACAATACTCCGGTTTTTGATCAGGAATGCTAGATATTTCATGACATATGGGGTTTATGAGTTGGCAAGGGCGTGGAATAACAATATTGCTAATTTTCTGGACACTTGTACAGATGAAAATTTACAACTACTCCATGCGAAAGTTCGCACTTTTTTTACCGAAAACAAGCAACGTGAAACGGGTTTATTTTTGCAACTGAAACATGTTAACCGAGACACAAGATTCGATCATTTTTGCGTTGGGTTACAAAACATCGACTTGGTACAAGGTACAGGCTGGGTCCAGGCCTCTGAAACAATGCCTATGTATGAAATATCTCTAGGACACATAAGACTCCAACAGTTTATTTATTGTGTGTGTTATCAAATGTCGACTAAAGCAGAAAGAACCACAAACTATACTCATAATGCAATAATCAGTAGTCTCGTTCATGGTGTAAGTTTTCCTGTTCCAGTTACATCAACCGACAAGGGTATTTCTGGCAATAAAAATGTCATTGAAGAGATGCATTTCATACCCAAAATGATGCTATCGATATTCTCACATATATTCAATGACAATACTTTCAACTCGGATTCTATTTCACTTACAAAATTAAAAGAATTGATAGAAATCAGTAAAAATGTGCGTGTGGAGCATCTGGAACCGTACTTTACAATTTGGAACGACACGCAGACACCGGACATGACAGCAGCACAATTGAAATTGTCAAGGTCAACATTCAGGGATAGCTTTGCATATGTGGTGATAAGACAGTACATAGACTTCAAGTCTAAAAATTTGACGTACAACGAAGTTGTACCAGATGCCACACAGCTAGTGGATGTAGTATTCTCGACGGACGACGAAACAACTAGCGATTCCGATGAAGTTGGAGGAGAATAAAGACGTTTGTATATTAAAGACATGTTAATAAATTGTCATATTGATACTACAGAGAAATTGCGATGCGGCCGCGTAAGCAATTATCGAAAGCAAACCAGGCACGCCGCACTGTGGAATATTGGGGTGAGTTCTGCACAAAGAATGAGTACATACTGACGGATTTAACCGAAGACGATCGTGGTGCACTACTAGTGACGCAATTCCAGGATGTATGGGACGACATCCGAAATATTCCTGAGGACCAGGCGGCTTGGAACTGCACAATGAGACAGAGTCCAGAGTTCAACAAAGCCGTGGACATTCTATCTTCCTGCGTGTCCGTCAACAGGCAAGCCAAACTTGACGGGTTTGAAATGCACGAGGCCGATTACAGGTTTCTGAGTCTACTAGCGTCGAAGATCAACGATGAGCGATGCAATTCCTATTATGCTCATCTGAAAATGATGGATTTGTACGACCATCGTAAGTTCAAGTCGTTGTTTGAGGACCGTAAAAAATCGAAAACCAAAAAAGACAAGATGCACGTGAACGCAGGCTTCGGTATCTTAGATGTTTTGTCCGCTTTAGAATTCAACACTTGGATGTTGATTGTATTGATGGGCATCTGCATACAGATAAGTATTCTGACCTGGTATCCGGCTGCCATGATGTTTGATTCTCTTTTTGGGTCGGAGGGTATGCGTGTGGCACCGTACGCGGGGTTGGCAGGCGAATACGTTGAGAATCAAGGGCTTCACACGTTAAACTCCAAACCAAAAAAATATTACGTACACGTTGTAATTGTCTATGCGACTCTATTCGGAAATACTTTTCACATAAGTGATGACATGTTTTTGATGGACACATCGAGCAGCGATTGGACAATCTCTAAAGACGGCCAGACGATCCGAGTGACATTTGACGACACCCCGAAAAATATCAAATCTATAGAAGAAGTAGCTGGAAAAACGATACGTACTAAAAGCGACTGTGGTGTGGAATTGACGTCATATTTTTGGCTCGGAGTATTCAATGAGATAACGACATTCAAATGTTATATCTACGACCCGGTATTGGATAATCGCAACGAGAAGACAAGTAAAACCGAGCCGTTGAAATCTATCCGTGACGCTACGTGTATTGACAATCACATCGGTCCTCGCTTCTCGAAATTTTTGATTGACCAATTGCTTGAATTTTATATCTGGCTGGAGTTCATCGCGAAGTCAGGAGATAGAAAAGTGTATCGAAAATACGATTTGATCAACACCAGGAAAAAGGAATTGATGGATGCGTGGATGCATATATGCCCTTTTCAGTATATGTGGATGGCAGATTATGAATTATTCCAATATACCTATGCGTCGATTCGTGCGAGGAACCCCTTCATTTCGTTTATTCCATCCATACTTACTGTTTTCAGTAGTTACTACATATGGTTCAAAGACGGAGACAACAAGTTCTTCGCAAGTATCGGTCCGGATTGTGTGGAAATTCGGGATTATCTGTCACAATTTTCTATGAAAGTCTTGGTACTCGGTGCGCCGAGTGTCATGCGTGAAAACAATATGAATCGAGAATATTCGAAAGGTATAATATGCTATCACTCAGTTGGAATGTGCTGGCAGTTCAGATGGTTCGTCATGGTGGTGCTGAAACTTCTGATTTCGGTTTGGTGTTGGTTGGGTTTGTTTTTCTACACTTTCTACACTTTGTTTCTTACGCTTGATTGCACGGTCGGATCAAACTCAGACAATTGGGCAAATGTCACAGCGACATTTTGTTTCGGACTATCGGCCAACATAGGGATGCTGAAGTGTCAATATTCTGTTGCGAAGTGGGCGTTCAAAAAAATAGAAAAATTGTTCTGGCAGGCATGGAAATTACGAAATGCACGAAAAAGGGGCAATAGTACGCCGGGTCTGTTCAAGACATTTGTGGATGCGATATATGCGCATGAGCCACATAAAAAGTGTTTTACATTAATTGTCGTAACAAGCGTGTTCTGCGAATATTTGATATCCTCGCGTGCTTATTTTGTATTGTTCCACGAGAGCGTCTATGCATGGGCTGGTGTTACGTGTCTTTTAGCATGGTACACGTATAGGAGCAGTAAGGCAATCAACCACGCGACATGCTTCACAATTGCATGTTTGTACATGCTGACTCCCATTATGTCGTGTCTGCCGGGATTTAATCCTCCCGGTATAGAGAACGGAGGTACAAATGCTTGGTCAATAGGTATCTCATACTATCTGTTCCACTTCGGGTTTTTGACGTGCAACGGTTGGATTGCTCTGTGTTTGAAAGCCATGTACCTTTTTTACATGCAAAGCAAGCTGGTGCAGCACAGATGAGACTTCATCGAAGTCCAACAGTACGCTGGGTGTAAGCGAATTTCATTAAAATTATAAAAAACCATGTCAAGACGCGTCTCGAGTTGTGTGTGCCGACACAGATTCCTGTATCTCGCGAATGCATATGGCCATCAGCGCATCAGTGTGTAGATACACCGCGAACCTACTTACGCCGTCGTCGACAGAGTGTCTGACGCGCCCGACAGTTTGCGCGGGCTCGCTGCCCAGCACGAAGACGTGTCCAGGGGCGAAGTCCGACAGCGCGACTCGCATGGAGCTCAGCACGGAGTGAAACAGGGGGTGGTCGACGTAGACTCGGAGACACGTGTCTGCGCGCAGGTGATGCCTGGCGATGTACATGCCCAGCTTCCTGGTGAAGCTGTGCTGGATGTCGTAGCGTCTCAACCCGGTGTCGGGCACTGGGTGTGTCTGCTCACGGTCGCGGTGCACGGTGGTTGTGAGCACGTGCGTCGTGTCTTGCGAGGATATCTCTGCGGTCAGTCGCAGGTCGCGTTCGATTTCGTTCACCGAGATCTCCCACACCGAGGAGTCTTCTGTATCGGTGTCCGTCTCGTCGCCCGAATCCTCCCGCATGCGCGATGTCTTGCATGCGAAGCAGTCCTGCAGGTCGGGGGGCACCGAGTCGAGGCGCATGCGGACCGTGTGGCCGGCCCGACACACCGGACACCGCATGTCGTTGGCCAGGAAGTGCACGGCCAGCGCAGAGACCCCGTAGGTGTGGCCACACGGCAGGCGCGCAGTGGTCACCGGACGCTGCGCAATGTTCCACTCGCTCGGGACGCCCTCGATGCGCACACTGCCGGCTAGCTCGTGTAGAATGTGGCAGAGGGCCGCCTCGCGCGACAGTAGCACGCGCGTCGCAAGCGTGCCGCACTCGCTCGTCCACGCCACGTCTGGCATTTTGCGTCCTGCGCGACTCTTATATGCTGGCGCGCGCAAGCGACGTGGGTTGCACGCTATTCGCACGCTGGTCATTGCGTGAAAATCGACACGGCCAGGCTCGCGAAGATAGCCACCGTGGCATATACAAATGTCATGAGTATCCGCACAACGGCAAACACCATGGACGCCCCCAGCAGCACACACAGCAGCACCGGGATCGCCTTGTACGCGTTGGTGAATGCGCAGATGCGGTTCGCGGATATCGTCGACGCGTCCGCAAAAAGATAGACGTTGCGCTTGGTCTGCGCCTTCTTCGCCATCTGGGGCAAGAGGCCGATGGATGCCACCGACTGCACAGCCGCGTCGACAGCGCCAACGTCGAGCTCGGCCGCCCCCCAGGCCAGTATGTCCTGCCAGTCGTTGTAATCGAACGGTTCGTCCGAGCACGGGGTCAGACAGTCGACCCTCAGCAGCACGTTGCACGCCTCGAGCCGGGCCGGCGTGGACACGGTGCGTGCATACATCACGTAGGGCACAGTGAGGACCCGCGGAAAAACCTCTTCGATCATCGAGTACACGTCGGCGATCATACACGTCGGCAGGAGCGGCCAGCAGAACGGCGAGTACCCGTAGCAGATGTACATCACGGCCGTCGGGAACAACACAAACATCTCGACGGCCATCAGCGTGATGTACATGAGCGGAGACAGATTGAGCACCGACAGCACGAACCCTGCCAGCACGGTGTACAGCGTCACGACGAGAACACCGTCCTGCAGTCGGACCGTCCACGCCGAGCACGTCTGCACTGCCCGCAGGTCGCATACCATGGCCAGCTGAGCCTCCCGCACCATACTCGTTATGATGTCGTGCACGAGATGCGTGGTGAGGCCCACCGTGGACGCGAGTCTCCGCATCGCCCACGTGGCGCTGGCCGACACCACGTCGAGCGTGTTGTCCCAGTCCGGCGCGGCCTGCGTCACGGGGTCTGCCGAGCGCGTGACGACGGGCCACGCGTCCCTGAGGCTCTGCGGCGGCGGCGCTGGCGAGGGTTGCTGGTAGTACGCCCGGGTGTCGGCCGCGACCGACTGCACGAACTCGAGGAGCTCGAGGAGAGGCGGGCATGCGACGCCTGCCGCCGCCGGCTTGAACACGTTGCGGTTCCACAGCTCGGTCGTGTAGTGTGTCTTGACGTCGTAGTCCCAGTACGACGAGAAGACCGCGGTGTAGTCGTCGTGCGCGCGCAGCATCTCGCCGAATTTCGACACAAACTCCGCGCCGCCAGCCACGATGGCGTCGGACGCGGAGAGCAGCTGGCGCGCCTCTGTGCGATTCGGCACGGACGAGATGTGGCGGTCCGCGAAGGTGAGCATGTCGCGCAGCACCGGGCTCGACTCGTTCGCGTCCATGTCCATCTTCAGCACACGAACCATGACCCGCAGCGCCGCGAAGCTCTCTGCGACGTGGCGGAACGGGGTGTGCCGCATGACGATGCGCACGAGGCGAGACGGGTGGACCCCGAGGACGGGTATGAGCAGCGGGTTCCGCAGCACCGCCGCCATGAAGTCAGCGACGCTGCAGAACATGCACTCCGGTAGCTCGCCCGGCATCTGCAGGAGGCCAGCCGTCTCGATGCTGTAGTGGTACGCGTCGACGCACGCCTGCCGCATGGCCGGCATGGCGGTGCTCTCGAGCGCGTCCTTGCAGACGGCCGAGTGTGTCATGTTGCTCGTGAGCCCGTCAAGGGCCAGCAGGCGCCGTCGACCCGACCCCAGCACGTTCGCCGAGACCATGAACGCAAGGCCCGGGCGGTCCGTGACGACTGTGCAGTATGTGCTCGCGGGGTTCACGCGGGCACAGGGCACTGCCAGCATGTTGTCGTAGCTCTGCGTGAACGCATTGGTTATCGAAAAGTGAACGTCGCGGGTGTGCAGACACATGTCGTCGACTTTCAGGACCACTGTCTTCCCCTTGTCGTCGGGGTTGCACGAGGCAAAGTTCACCCGGTTCAAGCCGCACGCACACTGGCCGGTGGTCTCGCCATCCTGCAAAAAGCACATCTTCGCGGAATCGCACAGCGTGCAAGGCACGGAGCCCCAGCCCGGCTTGAACTCGTCGTCGAGATAGAGACAAGAACTGTCGGACGTGTAGCAGTCCTCGTTGGCGTGGCACAGCGTGCGGCCGAGAACAGGCACGTTGCAGGTGCATATCTTGGTGACCGGACTGCAGCTGAAGCGGTTCGTACCAGGGGACGTGGGACACGAGCCACAGACCTCGAGGTCGGCGGTGCCGGCCAGGTTCCCGTTGCAGGTGTCGGCCGCCGAGCACGAGAGCTGCATGCCCTCCCCGAAGTACGTCGAGTACGTAGAAAAGCAGCGCGTGGCTACGGGCAGTTCGCCGAGCGTCGAGTCGTCGTCGTACTCGTCCGAGAAGTCGCATTGCATCTGGTTGTCCTCATTGCACGGGAGCGCATTCTTGAAGGCCTCGGAGATGAAAGTCAAAGCTTTAAACGGCAGAGTCAGGAGGCCGTTGAAGGGCGAGATACCCAGAAAAGACACTTTCATCACCGTTTGCAATACGTCCGCAAGCACCCCGTAAATGTCCCCAAGCCAGTTGAACACGGTGCACAGCACACCGTCCGTCGTAGATTTGCCAACGATCTCGCGGTTGACCCAGTTCGTGAACGCACAGAGCGTCTCGAGGATAGTGACAATCTTCTTCGGGAACCCCTGTCCGAATATGACGGTGAAAATCACCCTCGCAAGCTCTGACATGATCTCGATGATTTGCAATATGAACAGCTCGATGTATTGGAGTATTTTGTCGCTGGCAGCGTCTATGAGCGCCATCCTGTTTTCGAACTTGCCCAGCATGTACACGACCAGGAGTCCGAGTTGCGAGAAGGCCCCGGCCGCGTAGAAGTACAGCTCGACCAAGAGGGTCTTGATCCCGCGCATGAGATACAACGCCTCCCGGAGGGGCACGAGCGCCGAGCTCGCGCATTTGTGCTTCAGTGCCTCGTTCGACATCTTCTGCTCGTTCTGCGCGTCTGAGAGGGTGACCGCGCACCGCGAGCTGTCGAGGCCGCTGTAGAACTCCTGCACGGTGTCGTGGACAAACTCGCCGTTGCTCACGGAGTACGTGGTGGGCGCGTAGAAATACCCGTCGTCCTGGCACTCTGCAAAGCCAAGCGCACGACAGATGATGAAGGTGATCTCGCTGTTCCATTCCACGACCTTTCTGCATATGGCCTCCGTCGTGTCGTCAATGAGACAGAAGTGCACGGGCATCCCCGCGCTAGTGCTCTCTTGCAGCACGACACGGGCACAGGCGTCCGTCCGGCGGTCGGCGTCCAGCCAGTCGGCCTTGGACACGCTGCCGGCACACGTCTCGCCCTTTTCACACCACACCCACGAGCGGGCCCACAGCATGGAGTCGTCTGGTGGACTCGGCTCTTCGACCGTGTCGGGCGGCACGAGGATGTCTCGGAGCACGGTGTTTCGTCGCCAGTTTCCGGCAGGCGTCGCAGTCACACGCTCTAGCGCCGGGCACGTTGCATTGCCGCCACACAACACACGCCGGATGTGCGCGGCGACGATGCGCGCTGTGCTGAGCTTGACCGGCTGGCCGACGCTAAGCGGCTTGGCTTGCATCGGCGTGGTCGTGCCGGCGCGGTCCACGAAGCCCGTCGTGTCGTGCGAATCGCACGAAGAACACCGTCGGTCGCGCCTGGTCACCTTCCGGCTCGGCTTGTGTGGTGGCACGAAGGCGAAGCGCGTCTCTTTGCGCGTGCCGCCGGCCAGCACCACACACCGCACGCTGGTGTCCGAGGAGTTGCAGTGCTGGATCGCGAAGGCCTGCGACCCGCCGTCGGCCTCGCCAATTCGCCTGAGACGGCCCATGCGGCACACTCCGTTCACAGAGTTCGAGGAGAGCGGGCTCCGCGGATACGAGAGCTTCCCGGGAAGAAGCGAAAACGCTGGCGTCCGATCGTACACGTTACAGAACTCAGGAATTTCTGCCCCATTGCTAGAGAGGCTGTGGTCGACGAGGTGCACTGGCTGCAATGGCCAGTCGAGCATGGTCGTGCAAGGCACCGTGTTTCCCGGGATCCACTGGACCTCTGTGTGCGAGCTCGCACGCAGTGCGAGCAGCGTTTGCTGGAGCGCCGTATCTGGGACGCTGGACCCCACGGCTCGCTGGCAATCGGCTTGGTTCTGTGCCGTGCACGCAAAGTACTCGGACATGAAGCGGCCCGACTTCAGGAAATCGACACCCTTCGAGCTTGCAACAGTGACGTGCGCGAGATCCAGCGGCGCGGTGATGTGCGCGAACATGACCCTGTTGCGCATGGCACTTGGGTATCGCAACTCATACGCCGGCCTGTGTGTGTGGTATAGCGCCCCCAGACGCTGCAGAGGACAGCGCCAGGAGACCTTCTGCAACAGCAGGTGCTCGAATACGTCTACCGGCCTGTACCGGGTGTGCAGCGTCTTCCACCGCTCGCGGATATTGGGCATCCAGTCGTGCACGTCGACGATTAGCGGCCCGTCGAACCGTCCCATGTGCAGGTATCTGAGCTGCAGACTGCCGCTCGGCGTCACTTCGAAGTAGAGGGCATGACCTCCGATGTCGCTCGCCAGAACACGGATGTCACGTGCGGAAGTATTCACATTTGGCTGTCGGTGCCCGCCGTTCATGTTCCCTTCCGCCCACAGGCCGCCCTGCATGCTTTGCACTGGCGTTGCAGCGTACAGATCGGTGACGGGTTCGCCTTGGTTTGCGTCGAGGGTGCCGTGGGCCCTGCCACACACGCTCGACGGCAGGAATCGCATGTTGCAGATGGGCGTCAGATACGGTTTGTAGAACTTGTTGAACCTGGACACAAGCTCGTTCTCGCGTGTCCGGCATGTCTCCGAGATACTTGTGGTGAGGAACTTGTCCCACCCAGGCGCCTTCTGTGCACACTCGGAGTCGCACCCTTGAATCATCCACAGGTTGCCTTCCACTTGCGTGGTCTCGCACCCAGAGGTCATGTCAAAGTCACCGTTGAGCATGGGATTCATGACTTCGACCCGCGTCCTGCCGCTGATGAAGCATTGCGAATGTGCGTTCCTGCCTCGATAGTCCGTTTTCCCCCACTTTGCAGACGTCATGTTGTCGACAAACTCCCCTCCCAGCAGCGGTACATGCTCTGAGAACGAAGGGTACATGCCGTCCAGTAACATGCCTTTGGTCAAAGGAAAATGGAGTTTTCGACCACTCGCTAGCGACCACCCCACCTTCTCTTGAAGAGTCATCGCACACTGCCCGAGCTCTTCGAATGCGTTGTTTGTGATGTCGTTGTAATTGATTTCAGCGTTCTCGTCGCACTCGAAGGCTTTCTGTCGCATCTCCATATTGAATACTCGGAAAGACGCCATATTAAGTTGCTTACTAGCATCAGTCAAATACCTACCACTGTCTTGTACGCCTGATTGCATTGCATGCTGTACACTATGCGATTCAATGGCTATAAGCTTTCCAGCTGTCATAGACGCTTTCGAACCCATAAATGCTTCCATGTATCGTAGAACAAGATATACCACTTCTTCACGAGTGTAATACTTTTGCAGATTGTAAAGTCGTTCACCTGTGAGTTTTTCTGGAATGAACGTTATTGCTTTTGCATCAGCAAATACCTCGTATTCCGGCTTGACGAGTTTAAAGTACGTACTACCTTGTACAGCATTTTCGGGATAACACGCTGCAGACACTGTTGCGTAGTTTGTCTTTGTCCCCCCATCAGTTTCAGTAAAAAAAGAGGTGCCGTCAAATTTTATCGGAATTGGTGGTGGTATTGTCAGTTTATCTACACCCTCTGCTCGCTGAAAAAGAAGGAAGTTGAATACGGGTACAGATTTCGAGTCGATGCGAACCATAGTTTCCTGCAGGTTACGATCGACTAGGATTCCCAACTTTCGGAGTTCGTTGATAGTTAACACACGGAACGCAGTGACCAAATTTGATGATGTTGGAAATTTCTCTTGCCACTGCGAAGGATAATTTACTTCGTTGTCGACAGAGTTGGCAGCTTTGCTCAATTCTTGAATAATGTCCTCGAGAATTTGATCGTCTTCGACAGTAATGAAATTTTGTGGATTTTGTGACGACTTAACGAAGTCTAAATCTGAAGACCTGTCCGCATGTAGAGGGAACATGCGCGTTTGATAATCATTCATGACAACTTCTGTATTTCTCATTTCCAAACACTGCATGTTTGGTATCGAAGTGACGTGTAGATTTACGAGTGCTTCGTCGATAATTTGAGTGATATCAGAGTCCAGATAGTCGCCTCGGACGGAAAAGGTGTTCTCTTCAAGGAAGATGTGGGGAGATACTCTCAGCATTTCATTCACCGACAAGACTTCGCTATGATCTTGTAATTGCATATGATCGAGACCGGTCTTGAAGTTGCCACATGGAATTTCAACGTCAACGGACTCTGGATTCTGTAATATTTCAAACCAGTGCTTTGGCGCGCCTCCCTCGCTTTCACTGATTGCCAGTACAACACATTGCCAGAACCACCGGAACGGTATGAATATGGCAGACCTTTCCTGGAACAAGTACCAAGACAGACCAGCTTCTATATCGTTGCCATCCGCACGCCTGTATTTCAAGATCGGTGTTTTTTGCTGTATCTTATAGAGACGCTCTATGATATATTCTGCACAGTTTGCATGTTGTACGTATTCTTCCTCTGTCGAAAATCCGCGACCACCGTCATTCGCTGTGGAGATACCGAACATCCACGGTAACAGAGAATTGACCACCTCTGCGATTTTTTCAGAGTCTTCGAATTTATATTGTCGAGTGGACAGCAAAAAAGAGTTGTCGAAGGTCAGTTTTGCTTGTGTTGCGTCAGTACCAAATGCTTTAGGACAGCGGTCATCTTTGCGAAGGCTGTCAAAACGTTCCTTCAACTCGGACGGACAATATTCTTGTGTGGTGGAAGTGCATCCGAGAACGATGGGCAAGTGAACATTCGGGATTTCGACACTACCGAAGATCACTGTCAGCAACGGAACGACAGACCGGTCGACCACACAATGTTTGCCAAAGGTACCTTCCTCTTCAGGTATATCTACGTTTATCCTGTACCCGAACCCATAGCAATTGTCAGCATCCAGATTTGAGTACCGACGGACCGAGGGTGAGAATGCACCAGCAGGACGCTGATCGAGAACAGCGATAGAGCCGCGTACGGTCTGAGACGCGATTATCACCTGACGGGCGACCGACTCTGCCTCTACCATGAAGTTGGTCCCAGGACAGAGTTTGTATCTCGAGCACGGCTGTGCCGTTGTCGACACATGTGCGAGTGTGTCAGGTACGCGTTTTCCTTCCATGTAAGCTTGATATGGACTCAAGAAGCCGGTGACGGGATACAGATCGCTGATCTTGCACAAACGCGCGTATTCCAGACCATCTATCTTCTCCCATGTTTTCATGGCCCACATATACGTACTGCTCTCAATGGAGTTGACCGCCTCAAATTTTTCATCCTGCGCCACAATGCCGGTACAGATGCCGTAGTCGGAGTGCTGATAGCTCCTGTCGCAGACGTGGGGTTTCGCTCGGAGGACGCCTGCTTGCGACAATGTCTGGTCTTCGACGTCAGAGTCGGACCACATGTGCGTCTGGTCTTTCACCTTGTAGATATGAGAGTTGGAGCCGTCCTTGCCAACGTGGGAATTCGTCGACACGCCATTTTCGACAAATTGTCTGTATTCGTATCTATTTCGGGCTCCGCACATCCCGTTCGCCGTCGCAAAGTCCTCCACGCCTTGAAACTGCGTCAAGCCGTACGTGGGAGTCGGACACTCGTCACCGAATATCTGCACCTCGATTTTTTTCGGGAAGCGGTTGCGGACTGTCATGTACGGCGCCTCGCACAGACCCATGCCAGAGCACATGTGTGTGTCTGCGCAATGCTCGTGTCTGAAGCAGGTCTGCATTTCAGAGAACTCGTCGGGTCCCGTGATAGACGATATGGTGTCGGGCATGCACACTCCGTTGCCACTGGAACCAATTCTGCACACGAGAGGCGTTGCGGACGACACGCCCTCACACTGACTGTCTTCCGTGCACACCAGCTGCGCAGGCGAGAAACAGTTGTCCAGCGCCGCCTCGTCGTCCGAACCATACACGTCCGTGTGTTCCATGTCCCACTGCGGCCACACAGCCTCGGCGTCGGCAGTGCCGGCGCTGGCAAGCGGCCTGAACCAGTCCCGCACAAGCCCGACAGAGTGCCGGAATCCGTGCGGCGCCGACGCCACCAGCGGCGTGTCGAACGGGTCCTTGTTCTCGTTGGTTCCCAGCTGCTCGTAGTTCTCGGTGTTCACGGTGGGCTTGACTGGCACGGCGGCGTCGGCTGTGGCCGCGCCCTCCCACTTGCTTTCGAGGTAGTACGGGTTCAGACTCTGCACGGGCATGCCGTACACGGCGGCGTCGCACAGCACGTGCGAGTGTCCAAACTCGCTCGAGAACGCTGTCATGTTGCGGAGACGCACAGGGTCCACGCGGGGCATGCCCTCCGCGTCTGCCGACATCCACGTGTCAAATCCACGCATGTTGGTATCGGTGCTGTCACACGCACACGTCGGATGGTAGCCGACCGGGTGCTGGGCGTCTGCGTCAAAGTAGTCGAGCAAGTCGTCGCAGAAGCCGTGCGGAGCGACGCCCTCCTTGCTGTGATCGTGGCCCTCTCGCTCGAGGAGCGCGAGCTGCACTGCCTGGAACAAGGCCTCGCTGTGGAACCCCGACGGGTGCTCTTTGATGGCGAGTAGCACATCTGCAAGGAGCTGGGCATGTGCCGGCGTCGCGTTCTCGGCCGTCGTGTCCCCGGCCTCGACCGGCGTTGCTTCCTGTTCAGGGATCGTCTCGGGCCAGTGCATACTGTGCAGCTTGATCTCGTCGCTTGTGAAACTGCGAACGTCGAAGCTCAGCGGAGAGCACTTCGGGTCCGCGACGCTCGGATCAAACTCGAAACCGCTGCACGTATTCCCGTTCGCGCACAGACACGGGTCGTAGAAGCTGGACCCGCATCTCACCAGACAATTCGGGGTCACGTAGAAGAGGTCGGCGCAGTCATCAGACACGCCAGCTGCCACCGTGAACGCGCAGTGTGCGGCGGAGTCCCGCCCCGCCTTCGGCTCCAGCTCGTACACCCCCCGCAGCTGACAGATGCCAACCTGCGCCAGCTGCACGTCGCAGCGCTCCTTCCAGAGCTCGTGCACCGCCCTCTGCTGCTTGACGGCCGGGCTGGCCGCGTCGCCGGCATTGAGCAGCGCGCCGTAGATGGCATACTCGATCGCCCACGTCGAGCAGTAGGCCGCCACGGGCGACTCGTGCACGGTGTGTGCCATCGGGAACAACACGTCCTTGAAGTATTCGTGTAGATCGTCGAGCAGATACGCGGATGCGCTGTCTTTGCAGACAGGCTGCGCGATCGTGTGTCCGTGCTGGTAATTCACGGACTGGCTGGTGTTCCGCACCAGCTTCTGGTCCTGTACGTGGCTGTGCAGCGAGTCGGCTCCGTTGCCCAGCAGCCCCAGGCGCAGGCCGGCCGGCCCGAGCGTGGCCAGTTCCTGCACGTTGACGGTGGCGGCCGCCCCGTCCCACCAGGCCTGCTGCTCGTCGCGGTCCATGAGCCCCCACACCGTGCTGGCATAGAGGTCGACGCACTCCGGGGTCGGCTCTCTCGCCTCGTCGAAGGCGTGCATGACCACGAACAGCTCCCGGCGCGTGGTGTACGTGCGCTTCGCACTGGTGCACAGGGTGTCCCAGGCGTCGCCGAGCTCGCCGGTCAGCGCGGCCGAAACCCGGGAGCAGTTCACGGCGGCGCTGATGGCGCACAGCGGCGGCGCGTCTGTGGACTGCCAGCCACAGAAGCACCGGCTGCCCATGGCGCTCACCTGTGCGACCTCTGAAAGCGTCGGCTGCTGCAGTGTGTCTGTCTGGAAGTTGACGTTGGGCCCGGAGGCACTGCTAAAATGCCCGGTGCCTGAAAACGAGCTCGTGACTGGAACCTGCAACGGTTCGGGCTCGGCTGTCGTGTCCTCGCACCACTGGCTGTTGCTCGGCATGTACCGGTGCACGTGTGTCCAGTACACGGGCGAGTCCTTGCGAGCCCGCGCGAGGATGCGCTCGATCGCCTCCTCCATGCCGTGGCGGTACCCCCCGTTTGGCTGCGTGGGGTCGTACTGCATGTCGGCGTCCACAGCCGGCGGGTCCGACCCGGCGCGCACCGGCATGGTAAAGAAGGCAGCAGAGATCAGACCGACGCACTGGTCCCACAGCGTGCCGCCGCGGCTCATTTTGAGCACCTCGGCCTCTGAGTACTCCATGACGGTGTGTTCCGGGTCAAACATGTATATGCGCTGCATCTCGAAGCGGTCGGCGGCCGACATCTTGTGCTCCGCCCTGAAAGCGTAGTCCGGATCGGTCCACACGTCCGTCCGCAGGATGTCGGTGTCCTTGACGGACTGCAGGATGCCCTCGAGCGTGGCTTTGCGCATGTCCCAGTGCTCCTGCATGGCCTTGTCGGCCGGGAATGCGATCTGCGACACGCTCGTCCACCCGTTGTCTACGCAGCACTGCAGACTGCGTGCGATGCCATCGGGGCACACACACACGAAGTTCTGCTTGTCGTGGAATATACTGCGAATCGTCTGCATCGCAAACCGCGTCTCGTCTTTCACGGCTTGGAGGGCGGTTGTTTCCACGTGGTTCTCGACCGCCGACATCACGGACTTACGCAGGGCAGACCCGCCAGTCGCGGTCCCGTCCGCAAACGCCCGTGTCCCCGGAGAGTCGCGGTAGTACTGCGGGACGCTTGCAGGCGGGCCCAGCGTGGTGGGAAACTGGGTGACGAGGTCAGCGGCGCCGTACGGCCCCAGCATGACACAGTCCACGAACTGGTGCAACTCGTCCTGTTCGACGCTGTACGCCTTCACGCGCACCAAATCGCTCATTTTCCCCATGTTCTCGAAGAACGGCTCGATGTGCTCCGCATAGAGGGCGTCGAGCTCCACCCTCGCCTGTGCCAGTCTATCCGGCTGGCTCTTGGCAACCACCAGGTGACGCGAGGCCACCGGGTCCTTGTTCGCACTGGACCCCGTCCACATGAAGAGCGGGAAGACGGCCCCGTCGACACTGAAGTAGCCGCTGTCTGCGTTGCCGAAGCTGCCCGAGAACGAGCGGCACGCGTCGATGTCGGCGAACTGGGCGCCTCGGGCCGCCTCGTACTCGAAGTGCTCGTCGACGCCCGACGCCATCTCTCCCGCGCCGAGGAAGAAGCTCTGCATGCACGCCGGGGTGTGGTCGCCCCGGGCAATGGCGCCCTCGAAGCACTGCACGACACGGGCGTCCGGAGGGTCCTGCATGTACCTTCGGAGGTCTCGGAGGCGCAGTCGGAAGCGTTGGTTGGCCGACGTCTTTGCGATGCTCGTCATCGGCAGCCTTTGCGCCCACTCCTCTGGCGAGAACAGGCCGAGATACTTGGCACCTTCGTCCCACTGCGACTGCTGGTAGTTGGCGCGACACCTGCCGATCACCTGCATGATCTCGACGCCCTGGGCCTCGAAGTCGGGGTGCGTCGGCGATTCGCACGACTTCCCGGCACTCCCGCCGGCGTCGAGGCAGGCGAGCCACTTGTCGTAGTCGGCCAGGGTCAGCAGCTCGGCGAGCGAGTACTTGTTCCAGACGAGCAGCTCTTCCCCGTCCCACGAGTTCAGCAGCAGCGGCCCGAGACACCACAGCGCACTGCTCGACTTGTCGCTCTTGATGTGCGCGGGTATGCTCACGGCGTCGTCGCCACACACGCACTGGTTGAGGCTGCCGCCCCCGACCACGGGCAGCTTGCAGTGCTTGGTGTCGGAGCTCTGCAGGAGGTCCATCATGCCGGTCACGACGCCGATCAGGTACGCGAAGAACGCGTCGAGCGCGTGCTGCAGCGGCTCGAACGGCATCGTCTGTATGAGGTCGAAGATCTGGCCGATGACCAGCCCCAGCTCGCCGCCGATCTGGTCGCCTTTCGTGCTGATCTCGCGCATCGTCTCGGCCATCTGCTCGGACAGGCAGATGCCGACCGTGCTGTCGGTCGCGTCGAGCTGCGCCTTCGAGCCGATCAGGAAGGCCGCCGGCTTGCCGGGGTCGGCCATGCTCGACACGATCAGGACCACGTCGTTCAGGATGCAGGACGTGGTCTTCTCGGCGGCCAGCAGCATGTACAGCGGCGCCATGGCAACCGACGTGATGAAGTTTGTCGCCGCGGCGAGCACGAGTATCGACTTGGCATGGAAGCGGGTGTCGAGCTTCGAGCTGCGCGTGCCCGAGCCGGGCCCCGGGTGCATCTCGTACGTGATCATGCCAAACAGCGAGGCGACGGTCGCGACGACCTCCACGAGCGCGTCCTTGGTGTTGCACACTGCGGCGTTGAAGATCTCCTGGTGGAAGTCGACCTCGTACTGCTTGCGGCGACGCTTGCTCAGCTCCACGATGAGGATGACCTGCCGCGAGAGCGCGAGCCACAGCCCGCCGGTGCCGACCCGCACCATGTCCATCTCCTTGGCCAGGACCTTGGCGACGTTGCACAGCGGCTTGCGCATGTTGACCGTCGTGCCCACGCAGCGCGCGATCGCGCACTGCTGCGCGGCCATGCACTTGCTCTGCAGCTGCAGGAACACGCGGTTCGGCGGGCTCCCGCCGAGCAGGTTCGGCATGCACCCCACACAGTTGTCCACGGAGCACGCGATGCTCACGTTGACGGCGTGCTCGATCGGCGTCGCCACGGAGCGCGATCCCTGGTACTCCCCGGCGTCGGTCTTCGAGAGCCGCACGTTCTGGATCCACGCCTGGCGGGTGCCGCCGGTCACGAACACGATGGCCTTCTTGACCGGGCTGTACGAGGTGCTCGAGACGCGGCGCTGCGTCTGCACGGCCTGCCGCGCCTGCGTGAGGTAGAGCGGCATGCTCTCGCCGAGCTCGAGCGCCGACGCCAAGCCGCGGCCGCTCCGCGTGAGCGCGGGCATGACGTCCGTCGCGACGGTCGCCGCGACGAGGTCGAACGCGGTCACGCGCACCTCCGCGGCGCGGCCGGTCTGCAGCGGGATCGCAATGATCGTGCTGCACGGCTGCTCGTCCGCGTGCATGATGCACACGTTGGTGTGGTGCCGGGGCAGCACAACGTCCACATACGCCGAGCAGTCGTCGCGCAGCACCTGCTCCACGCCAAACGCGGCCGCGCCGGTGGGCACGCGCAGGCGCACGCACGCACGCACCGACTTGAAGAGCTGCTGCTCCGCGTACATCGCGCTCCGGCCGTCCGAGACCATCCGCGGCCCGGCGACGAACACGTAGGCGGTGGCGGTGTCGGCGGCCGCCACCGTCCACACTTTGTCGATCTTCTGCAGCGGCTGGTCGCCCAGGGGCACGGACTCGTCGTACGCGCTCGCGTCCCACTTCTTGGTGGCGAAGAGCAGGAAGCGCGTCCTGGCCTCGGACTCCAGCGCGTGCAGGCTCCACGTCCCGGCGTCGAGACTGAGCGTCATGACGAGATCGCGGCGCTGCGACAGCACGCGGTCGGCCGAGAGCATGTGCAGGCCGAGCAGCTGCGCGCCGGTCGGGCGGGCAAACTGCGGCACGGCGTCGGCGAACGGCAGCCCGGCATACACCGTCACGAACTGCGCGATGTCCAGCGGCACACAGTAGTATGCAAGCACGACGTTTTGCACGGAGTCCACGCCGGCCGCCACCAGACACTTGCTCTGGTGCGCGTGGTCGGGGGTGTTCCGACACACGACAGCGCGGCACGCCTCGGGGGCCAGCTCCTGCACGCGCAGAACCTCGAACGGGGGGCGGTCGAGCCCCTGCTCGATGTCGCTGCTGCTGAAGTACTTGCTCTCCACCGGGACCGTCTTCTGGTGCTCGAACGTCGGCGGCTTCAGCAGCGACGCCTTCGCCGTCTCGAACGCCGTGTGCGTGTCGAGACACCGCGCGCGACAGTCGAAGGTGCGCGCACACTGCATGAAGTAGTCCACGGGTTCCGGCATGATCGTCATGACGTACGCGGAGCCGAAGAGGTCCTCGCAGCTGCCGGCGTCCTCCTTGAACACGATCGTGAGATAGTCGAGGCTGCTCTCGACGACCTGCGTCAGCTTGAACAGCCGCGCCTGGAACTTGTCGAACGCCGTGAGAAACTTGCTGTTGGCCGAGTCCATGCTCTGGAAGCACATGTTCTGCTGCGCGTCGGGCTGCGTGCCCACGAGCGACTTGGTCCACGCGGTGTAGCTCACGGGCATCCACGTCTTGAGACACACGCTTTGGATGGTGTCTTCCGCGCCGGCCTGCCCCTCCGGCAGCTTGCACACGCAGTGCATGAGCGGGTACTCCACGACGACCACCAGCACGGCGGTCAGCATGCCCTCGATGCCGTCGGGCCCGAGCAGACACGCGTGCCGCAACAGCTGCGCCACCGGGTTCGTGTACCCCGCGATCTGGCTCAAGCCGTCGCACTGCGTGCGCATGTTCGCCAGCCAGTCGTTTTCGAGCGACGACTTCAACTCGAACACGATGGACGTGAACATGCCGAGCGCGACGTTGTCGGAGTCTTGCGTCGAGGCGCTGAGCGCCTCCATCTTGTCGGATTTCGCCCGCGCCGCTTCGCTGGCTGCGCTGGCCTCGCCTTGCAGTGCCGTGGCCGCGTCTTGCGCCTGCTGCGCCACCGCGAGCTGGGTCTGGACATCGACGATGGCCTGCGCTGTGCCCACCAGCGCCTGCTCGACGGCGGTGTCTGTCAACCCCGCGAGCGTGTTTTCGAGCGCGGTGACGGCCGCCTTCTTCGCGTTCGCGACGGTTATGGTCTCCAGCACCCGCAGCTTCGCCTTGTCGAAGGCGGTCTTCATCCACGCCGCCTTCGCGGCGGCCGCCGCCTTCATCGAGCTTTTCTTGACGACCTTCACGAGCACCTTCTCCGCTGCCTCGGTGGAGACCTTCTGCGTGCTGCACATCGTGACGAACATCTGCCGGAGCGCGCCAATCGACGTCGGGAGGTTGCCCATCGGGCTCGAGGTGGCCGTGGCGGAGAGCTCCTCGACCTGCTCTTCGGCCGGCTCCTTCCACACGGTCGCCCGCAGGAACACCTGCAGGCCCTCGTAGCCAAACGGGGTGGCCCCGTCCATGTGCTCCATGATCCTGCTCGTGCCGATGAGAACGCCCTCGGTCACGGAGTGTCCGGGAGTGCCCTTGAGCATGTTGCTCAGTTTGCCGAGGGTGTTCCACATGTGGTGGTTGGCGAGCTGCAGCGCCGCCACGATGTCGTCCATCTTGAACAACAGCGCCCCGTCGGTGTCGAGCACGGAGTGGTAGAGATAGGCGTCGCGCTGCGTGAACAGGTCGAGCAGGCCGCCCGTCGCGACAGCGGGCGGCAGCACGCAGCAGACGTTCAAGAAGAGGCGCAGCACCAGCGCCGCCGCGGCTGCCACCTCTGCGAACATCGAGCCCACGTTTGGCATGCGCTCGAGCGCCGGGCACAGAAGATGCGGGTCGTCAGGCGCCCCGGACTTAGCGTCCGTGAACATGCCCACGCTCTCGCGACGCCAGCACGAGAAGATGCGCTCGTCGTCGAGCTGCCCGGGGTCGGTGCAGTCGGCCTTGTTCGGGTGGACGAAGTAGTACCGGTACTCGCACGCGCCCATGTCGAGCACCTTGTTCTCGCGCACGTTGCGCGGGGCGCACGCCAGCGTGGTGAGCAGGAGGTTGTTCGCGTTGAGATACTCGAGACCGACAACGAACACGTTGACGATCTCGTCGCACGCGGTCGGGGGGTCGATGCTGATCCACTCCGGCACGACCATGAACGAGACCGAGGGCGACGTCTTGGTCTCCTCGCCCATGACGTGCTTGGCGCGCGTGGTCTTCACGGTCCACACGCGGGCACGGCCGAAGCTGCTCACCGCGTCGATGCTCAACACCGCTTTCTGCGCGCACGAGTTCCACACGCTGGTCATCACGGAGAGCTCCGGCGTGTCCGCCCAGTGCACAGCCCACTCCGAGGCGGCGACGGTGCTGTGCTTCGACGACCAGAACGAGTACGAGGCCGGCACCACCACCTTGTTCTCGCGGATAGCGTCGTTGTAGCACGGGTCGTTGTTCCGCACCTCGCATTCCTGCAGCGGCTGCTGCAGCGCGTTGCTGTCGATCGAGAGCCGGTCCCGCTGCACCATGTACTCGGAGCTGCCGGAGCTGCGCAGACGGGCCACGGTGACCTGGCCGCTCTGCCGGTACAGGAACGTGTCGCCCGTGGCCACGAAGGGCTGGCTGTCCAGGCGCACGACCGGGCTCGGCGCGCCGTACACGTTCCGCAGCTCGGGGTCGCTCGGCACAAACGAGTCCGCGCCGACGTCGTTCGCGCAGTGCGCCTGCGAGAAGGCGCACGTGCCCGTGTACGACTGGTCCGAGTCCGCCAGCGTGGTCGTGGCGTGCGGGCCCTCGCGCTCGCAGCTCGTGTCGTCCACGTCGATCGTGCAGTCCATCTGCGCCATGTTCACGTTGTTCTCCCACGCTTCCTGCGCGCGGAGCACGATCCGCTGGTTCCGGCGGCCGGCGATGTGCAGCCCCATGCACCACGGGAAGCAGTTCGTCGACGAGCGCGCCACGCACTTCTCGTCCACGCCCGCCCCCGCGACGCTGCACCGCGGGTACACGTACACGGCCGCGTCGGCCGTGTTGCTCAGGTACGTGCGCGCCGCGGAGTTTGTGCCGTGCGGGTCGGCCGCGGCCACGTCCACGCTGCCGACGCCGTGCGAGTAGCGCCGGCGCGAGAAGCGCAGCGACACGACCTGGATCGCGACGTCCTCACACGTCATGATGGCGGGAGCTCGTGCACGGTCGAAGCGCACGGGGTGCACCGTCGACGTGTTGTGCGTGCCGCTGTCCTCGTTCTGCACCTGGTACGGAACGCTCGCGCACGACAGCACCATGCCCTCGCGGGTGTTGCGGCACGCGCACCCGAACATGCCGGTGGTGCTCTGGCCGGCGATGTCGGTGTCCTGGTTGTCGGCGTACTGCACCGCCGCGATCCCGTGGCTCGTTTCCACCTCGAACGGCCAGTTCTCGAGCGCGTACTGCAGCCTCGGCCCCCCCGTGGTCGCAAAGTACGCCGTCGAGCGCCCGTCGGTCACGGCGTACATGGCGTCGGTGAGGCCCACGACGCGCAGCGCCTCGCGCGTGCCCAGCACGCCGCTCACCGCGGACCACACGCTGCCGACGCTGCGCGACGCGCTGCAGGCGGCCGCAGCCTCCCCCGACACGCTGCTCTCGACCACCACGAGCGCGACGTCCAGCCACCTGTCGAGCAGCGTGCCCAGCGAGCGCACCATCGCACACAGGATGTTCGCGAGCGGCGTCCAGTCCGGCATGCACATCACGGCGCGCTCGAACGCGGAGCGCTCCGCCAGGCCGTCCTGCTTCGTCCTCACCTGCCCTTCCCCGTACACGCACCGGCTGTACGTGACGACGGGCAGCCCGACGAACACGTGCAGCGCCGCGTGCACGGCACAGTGCACGGCCTTGTAGAAGTCGTAGTCGGTGAGCGGGTACAGCACCAGGTCGAGCACGCTCGACGCGCCGACACACGTGTTCCGCAGCATCTGCATCGCTACAAGCACTGCGCCGCGCATGTAGATGCCCGGGGTCAGCAGGTCCAACGAAATGTAGTTGGTGTTGGCGAAGCACTGCAGCCGGGAACTCACGTAGGGCACGGCGACGCGCGCTGCACGGTCGGCGGCTGACCACGCCGTCGTGTCGTCGCCGACGTCCCAGCCCACACACTCGAGCACCGCCGTGAGCAGGTCCAGCAGGCTGATTGCCACCGCCCCGAAAAACAGGCTCACGTTCTCGACGAGCGCTGGTATCAGGCCCGCCTCTTGCTGCACCACGGGGAAGACCACATACGAAAACGTCTTCTTCGCCACGAACAAGCCGGCGTTGTACAGCGGCACCAAGGACCCGAACGTGGTGTGCAGGATCTTCAGCGGGAGCACCGCAAACATGTGGATGACGTGCCCGATACCGCTGTTGTAAGCGTTGTACACCGACACGTACAAGAAACTCGAGCTGTCCGAGACGGTCGAGAGCACCGTCATGACGAGCATGGCAAAGACGAGCAGGCTCACGTTGCGCGTGAGCACCTCGGCCGCGGCGGAGGCTATGCCCACAAGCGTGAAGACCGTGGTCCACATCTGCGCGACGCACGCGCTGAACACCATGCGGTCCGCCAGCTTTCGCGTCTCGGAGCGTCGCGTGGGCACACACGCCGTCATGACGCGGTTGAGTATGCGCTCGCCGACGAGGCTGGCCTGCGCCACGCCCACGAACACCAGCAGCCACATTGCATGGCCGTCAAAAGTGCTTTATATACAAGAGGCCTACCAAAAAGAATATCAAACCGCAGAAAAGGCGCGGAGGTGCACGCAGCGGTGGTGGCAGACGCGGAAGACACGCACATGTTCTGTGTATTTCTTTATTGTTCTCGCAAAATCTACATGTCGTCAGCCTTTCTCTTCATGCGCTTGTGTACCGCGCTGTCGTACACATCCCGGACGTTAACCTCCACGTCCCCTGTCTCCACAGCATCTATGCTCGGGTCAACGGGGGGATCGAACGCCGCCATCCGCAGTGTGTGCTCCTGTCGCAGCTGCGCCATCTGCAGTGTGTGCTCCTGTTTCAGCTGCGCCACGTCGCGTGCATGCTGTGCTGTCTGCTCCTGTAGTTCCTTCGCGTGCGCTACGTCGAGGGTGTGCAGTATTGCACCAACACCCGCGTCAGACATGTCCCCAATATCAGATGCGTCAGCAGAACCAACGGCACTGAAACCAAGCTTGAAAGCCCGTCCCAGCTTGCTCTTGTGGTCCGCCGCCGTGCCCGCCTCGGCTCTAGCGCCCTCTGCCGCTGCTTTCGCCTCGGTCTCCAGACGCTGAACCGTACCGTTCAAAATTTTCAACATGTTTTGCTGAGCCGTAATGCTTGTGTCGCGTCGGAAAACCACTTCATTGACGCGCGCTAAATCCTTCTTAGTATTCTCAGCACAGCGAACATATTCTTGTAGCGCCATCCACTCTCTGTACACGAGCGTCACTTGAGCAGGCATGTCTTCCTGCTTGTAAATGAGCAAGCCTGTGCGCGATTTATCAGGGTTTGGAAGCATACCACCATCGGGTCTTCGGTAGATCGGCCAGGCCTCCTTGCGCTTGCATATTGTTTTACACATCGGACACGGGAAGTCTGTCGGCGATGCCTGTAGAAAACTGCTCCATTCCTCCGCGTCATAGATCCTTGGACCGCACCCACCACAACGAACAACACAGCCGGATATTGCTGTGTCGCAGGACAACGGACACTTGAACCCGTTTTCTAAACCATCCAGTATTTGCTGCACAGACATTTTTGCTGTGTATTGCCTCGGCACCACCGTCTCTTTTATACGGAATGGAAGATTTAGTGGACAGACGCAACCACAATGCCAACGGCCTCGACACACGCGGCACCGCCCTAAAAAACGCAGGCCCTCTGCTGTGCGCGCGCGCCGCCGGGCGCGCAAATGCGCCGCGCGGTGCCCAAGTGCGAGCACGGGCGCGAGCGCCGGCGGTGCGCGCCGTGCGGCGGCAGCGCCATGTGTCCGCACGGGCGCGAGCGCCGGCGCTGCACGGGCTGCTCCGGCAGCGCGCTGTGTCTGCATGCCCGCGAGCGGTCGCGCTGCCGCGTGTGCGTCGGCGGGAGCGTGTGCCGGCACTCGCAGCAGCGCGTGCGGTGCCGCGAGTGCTCGCCCGCGCAGTACATGCTCAACCTCATGCGCACGCACACCAACAGCTTGCTGCGGCGCCGCAGCGTGGCCAAGACGCTGCACACCGTGGGCTATCTAGGCTGCTCCGCCAGCGAGTTCTGCGAGCACATACACGCCAAGATGCGCGCGTGGAACCGCACGCACGAGGCGCAGATGACCCTCGGCACGATCCACATCGACCACATCAAGCCGTGCGCGTCGGCGCGGTCGGCCGGCGACGTCGCGGCCCTCGCCCACTACACGAACATGCAGCCGCTGCTCAGCGCGGACAACCTCGCCAAGACCAACCGCTGGAGCCCCCGCGACGACCTGTTCTGGCGGCAGCACATCTCGCACCACCCGACGTACAAGGACGTGTACTGGCCGCAGGCTTGCAGTGACTCGCAACATGCCCACAGACAGCACGTTCGCTTAGAACTGGGGTCGAGTCTCAGGCCATTACACACGAAACACCGCTAGATTCACGCGAGCAGAGTAGTTTATGTTCTTGCATAAAAGGTTTCCATCATCTTGGATATCAATTCAGTCCGGTCCTCTCTTTTTGCCATGTAAAAGCGCATGCTAGCTGCGACCCCCATAACCCGGAACAAGAGGTTGTCTGACAGTTGCATATCCTTCAAGCGACCTAGTGGTGCACCTCGCGGAACCCCCCGTCGCACACGCAGTGCTCGTCGTCGTGGCTCCCGGCCGGCGCAGACGAGTGCGGTTGGCAGTGCGCGAGCGTGTTGTTGACACAGACAACGTCTTCCCCGCATTCAGAACACGGCAGAGAGTGGTCTACGGTACATGGCACGCCGCGCGGGCCGACAAAATGACCGGTGAGGTTGGCGACACAACCGCGCCAGTGTCCAGGGTCGCACACGCACTGCGCAACCGAGGCTGCGTTTGAGTGGCTTGTGGCGTTCTGCGGACACGCGTATATGTTCATGGCGCCGGGACAGTAGTGGTCGTACCTGCACGAGCTGCATATGGTACCGACAGTTTCCGTGTAGAAGCCCGGCAAACACGAGCAGTTGGTCTTGGCAACCGCACCGGCCGTTGCGGTGCCGTGCAGCATGCACGGGTTGGAAAACGCGCCGCCGGGGCAGAAGGTGTCGACCTGGCAGAGCTCGCAGGCGCCGCCCGCGGGCCCGTAGAACCCAGGCCCGCAGACGCACGCGGTGCGGTTGCTGCTGCCGACGGGAGCATGCGAGTTCGCGGGACAGGCGGCACACGCCGTGAGGCCGCGGCTGTCCGCGTATGTGTCGGCGGGACAGGACACGCACTCGGCCGGAGACGCCTCGTCAAACGCCGCGCGGATCTTGCCGACCGCGCAGAGGGTGCAATTGCCGTCATACGTGCCCTCCGCGCCGGCGCTGCAGAGGCAGCGCTCGGCACTTGCGCGGGGCAGGCCGGTCCCCGTCTGGCTGAGCGCGGCGCACAGCGTGCACCCGTCGACAACCCCGCCCGCGCTCCAGCTGTCGATGGCGCACGCCGTCTGCGTGCGGTTGCCGGGACAGAAGCTGCCGGGATCGCACGGCGCACAGCGGTAGTCGCCGCCGACGCCGCGGCCGACGCGGCCGGGGCCGCACACGCAGAGGCCGACGTCCGTGACGCCGGTGCGCGCGTGCGTCGAGTGCGGCGGGCAGCGGCTGCAGTTCGTGGCGGTCACACCCAGGTCTGAGGTGTTCTGCCAAGTGCCGACGGGGCACGCGCTGCACACGGTCTGAGCGGGGTCAGTAGTGAAGCTGCCGTCGGCACACCTTTCACAGACGTCCGCGGTGTCGGCGTGCTCGACGGTCGCATAAGAGCCCGGCTGGCATCCCACGCATCGGGACTGGTTTCGGGCAGTCTGAAACGTGCCGGGAGCGCACGCGGCACACACGTAGGCCACCGATCCATCCGCCAGCGCTGCGGAAAACCCGGGGTCGCATACACAGTCTGTTGGCTCTCCACGTCCCGGTAGCTCTGCGGTGCTGGTGTTGTGCGGACACGCGACGCAGGCGTCAGCGTCAGCAGATCCGTGAGCTTCATTGTACGAGTCTGCCGCACACTCCACACATATATAGTCGCCGAGGGCCGCGCGGAAAGTCCCGGGCCCGCAGGCGAGGCACGCCTCGCCCGGGACGCCCGCGTAGCCGAGGTTGCAGAGGCAGTCGGTGGTCGCAGTCGAGCCGTTCCCCGCGGTGTGCGCGTTCGCGTCGCAGGGCACACACTTGTCGCGGCTGGCCGCGCCGCGGTCCGCCAGGAACGTCTGCCGCGGACAGGCCACGCACGCGTCCTGGTCCGTCTCCGGTTGGTACTTGCCGGCCTCACACGCGAGGCACTCGCGCGCCTCGTCGTGACGGAAGCCCGGCTCGCAGTGACAGTCGGTCAGGCTAGCGCTGCCCGCGTCGGCCGTGGCGTTTGCGGGACAGCGCGTCGGCGCCAGCGCGCCGGCCGCGCAGAAGCTGTCCGCGGGACACTCCGTGCACGCCTGGTCCCCGGGGCCCGTCTTGTACGTGCCGGCCGGACAGGCCACGCACTCCAGGGGGACGTGCTGCGCGAACCCGGCGCTGCACACGCAGGTGGTGGCCTTGTCCGCGCCCGTGTCGGCTGTACTCGAGTGTGCGTGGCACGGCGTGCATGCGACGTCGCCCGACACTGTCTTGAACTCTCCACGCGCGCACTCGTGGCACGCGTGCGAGACGTTGAAGTGTCCGCGCGCGCAGGCGCACGCCCCGACGTCCGTCGCGTTCACGCCGGCGAGCGTGCTCGAGTTCGCAGGGCACGCCACGCACAGTCCGCTCGTCTGCGAGAGGAACCGGCCCACCCCGCACGAGACGCACGCCAGCATCGGCGCGCCCGCCGCCGCCGCGAACGCTGCGCAGAGCAGCACGGCGCGGGACAGCACACCGCGCATATGGCGGCTGCGCGCGCCCTCTTATATGCTGCGCGTGGGAGCAACAGAGCATGCACTCGCTCGGTCGCACGACATGCGCATTTTCCTGTAAACATGTTTATTGTAAACACGCGCCGCCGCAGCCTCAGAAGCCGCCTCAGCCCCGCCCCCGGTGTGTGTTGAGAGACGGCTTGCGCACGTCGCCAGCAACTCTACGCCAGCTGGCGCGCCACACTAGCCTTGCTCGCCGCCACGTCGTGCACGCTCGTGCGCATCGGCACGAACATGCGCCCCGAGAGCGGGCTCGCCAGCATCGACGAGAGCAGGCCGCACAGCTTCGTGTGTATGTCGCGGAAGCACTCCTGCGCCTCCGCCGGCGACACTGTCTTCGCCTGGCACGTCTTCACGTACTCCAGTATCGCCACAACGTCCACCGGGAGAGAGTCGGCGAGCATGACATGGCCCGCGAGCCGTCACCGCACCGAGTAGAGTGCGCACTATTTTTTATATAAATGCCGCGGCCAAGCGCCAAATGTACGCAATGCGGAGGGTATACAGGCCGTTGCGCACATCCGCACTCGGCGACGACATCGACACGGCCGAAGACCCGCCAGCCGACGCCACATCGGAGCCCGCCGAGGACGCCGCGCCGGCCGACGACACGAGCACGGACGTCGCGGGCGAGGGCCCCAGCGTCAAGACGCGCAAGTTCCTGTTCCTGAAGAAGGTGAGCAATTACCAGCTCATCGACGGCACCAGTGCGTTCCTGTCGTTCGTCGCACTGTGCATCGCGATATGGCGCATACGCGCACGGCCGAGACAGGAGCACCTCTTCGAGATGACAGAGGCCAACAACATACTGGCGCCGCGGCACTCTCCCGTGTTCAAGGCGATCATGCCGGCCGTCGGGGTCTCGCTGGAGGGGGTGTGTGCGGCCGGCGGGGCCGCGCACTCCTTCCTGCCCGCGTTCGCCAAGAACATGTTCCTGGGGTTCTGGCTGCCGCTTCTCTCCGAGACCCCGTACAAGGTATCGCACATCGAGACACAATACGACGACGAGGCCTTCGTGGGCACGACGCTGACTATGAATGCCGGTCAATACGACCCCATGTCTGCGCTGGTGTGGATCTTCACGGTCTCCGTCGCGTTCCAGGGCGCACGGGTCTGGCTCTTCGTGCCGCAGGGCAACCGCGAGCTCAACAACAAGGCGGTCGTGTTCAGCCAGTACAGGCCGTACGCCGGGCCCGACTTCTGGAGATGGGTCGAGTACGCGCTGACGTCGCCGTTCCAGGTCGTCATCATCGCGAGCTCGTTCGGCATCAGCGACCGCTCGCTGCTGCTGGCCCTCGGCGGTCTGCAGGGCGCGCTCACCATCCTCGGGGTCTGCATCGAGCAGCAGATCCGCAAGCTCTGCAAACACCGCGCCAAGCTCACGCACCACAGCGCCAAGGCCCGCAAGCGCAGCCACATGCTGAAGGCCGTGATTCTGCTGTGGTCTGCGTGGGCGCTGCACGGCGTGATCTGGTTCGTGCTGCTCGAGCGCTTCGAGCGGCAGAAGGACAACCTCGTCGAGTGCGGCTACAAGACTTCCATGCCCTCGATCGTCAACGTCATCGTGTTCGGGGAGTTTCTCCTGTTCACGATCTTTGGCCTCGTGCCGTCGGTGCAGCTCGGGCTGGTGATCACGACCGTCAACACCCACGACGACGACCAGGCGAATCCGCCCGACATTGCCCGCTGGGGAACAGCCTCCATGGTCTACGGGATCCTCAGCGTGGCCGCCAAGACCCTGCTCGAGTACGGCTTCATCCTCCTCGTCGAAACGACGCCGAACGTACAGAGGGTGAAATGAGTCGAAACATTTATTTAATAAACACCGCGCGACGGAAATCATACCATGCTCGCGACGCGCGAGTACCCCATGCTCGCCACGCGCGAGCTCACCGTGTACGGATTGACTGTCGGAACTTCGGCAGCCGCCGCAATCTCGGCCTCGGAATACGATCCGAGTCCGAACGAGTGGTCGCCGTGGGCCTCCCACAGCAGGGCCCCGAACGCGAGATGCTCGGCCATGTGCCCGACTTCGCAGTCCAACACGTGGAACCTGAACACGCAATTGTGCTCGTCAATGCTCTCAAAGCCGGCCGGTGCCGGCAGTGCGTTCCCCTTCTTGCTCAACTCCGGGTGCGACCCGGGGTTCGCATCATGAAGCTGGCTCTCCGCAGGACCTGCAGGGACTTCGTCCTTGACCTCGTCGTCCACCTTCTTGATTGCAGCCGCCAGGCCGGGATCGGGTTCTGCTGGCTTGGCTGCCTTGGCGGCCACCTTCTCGTCGCAAAGCATTATTGTCGGCGTCAATTTCCCGTCCTTGACGTCCTGCAAGAACTGCAACAAGCTCTTTCTATGCTTGACTCCGGTTGCATTCTGCTTCCCGCCGTGCGCCTTCAAATACTTATCCACATACTCTGCAAACCCTTCTTGCGCATTCATCTTCTTCAGCGCGTGGTACAATGCTACGATCTTGGTCCATCGTGCGCTGTACTGCAACTTGTCCTGCTCGATTCCATCCATGTACGTTTTTGTAAGACCCGACAGTTCGTCCTGAAGTTTGACGATTGTTTCCAACTCGGTAATCACTTGTTTGCGTATTTTGTCTTTATGCTTTGCCTTTTCCCCTTCCAACACTTTCTCTTTATGAATCGCCTCCTTGACTGCATTTTGTCGATGCGTCTCAGCTGTTTTGTTGGCATGCGCTACATTTGCACGATCTACCTTGTCTCTGTGATCCTGGTCTGACTTTTGCTTTTCAGCCTGTTCTTTTACTCTTTTCTCTTCCATCTTCTTCGCATGCTCAACCCTTTGCCTTTCTGCCTCCACCCTGTGTGCTTCTTGTGTTTTTTCATGTTCTTTGGCGGTCTCATCTGCATGTTTCTTTTTTTCTGCGTTCTTGGCTTCTGCTTCTTTATGTTGCTTCTCATGCTCATCCTGTTTTTTCTGTGCATGCAACTGGCTGTCAGCATTTTTCCGAGCTGCTGCAGCGACATCCTTTTGATTTTGAAGTTCCTTCGCTGCGATGGCATCAGTTTCCTTTTTGATTTTTTCCTGTTGTTTCCTCTGGGCCTTTTTCAAATCATCAGCATACGTACCCGTCTGTACGTCCTGTGTATCGGTAACGAAGTAAGGGTTCATTGTAAAGAGAGACTTGAGTGTCTTTAATACTACTGCGTTGTACCATGCATCACTTATTGAGCGACCGCATACTCTCCATTTTGTATATTGCGGTGATCTGGTCGATTGTCTTGAGGTATGCCGTGAGAGCCTTCGTGTCGACGGCCTGGGCGCCGGACTCCGCGTCCTGCACGACGCTGCAGTCCTTCACTGTGCGAGCGATCCCGACCAGATCCTTCAGAATAGAGCTGAGCACGACCCGCTGGTCCAGGGTGTGGGTTGTGATGTGCTCCTCGACGTCCTCGTCCACGAGACTCAGCCCGAGCTCGCTGTTGAGCGCTTCTCGGGCCTGCTTCGATACCTCGCGGATGTGCACGCGACCAGCCGACTCTGAGATGTACTGCAGCACCTCGTACACGGTCTCGTTTTCCTTGCTCCCGGAGTACTTGCAGAGCACGCACTCGGGCATTTCGTATGAGGGTATACGTGTTAAATACAATTTTTTACTAGCAACAAATAATATACACATCGCAGCAGTTATCATTACACACCTGGTACTAAAATTAGTACCAGTACAATTCCTGGTACTAAATTTAGTACCAGTACAATTCCTGGTACTAAATTTAGTACCAGTACAATTCCTGGTACTAAATTTAGTACCAGTACAATTCCTGGTACTAAATTTAGTACCA
>ENA-ORXF01000086-ORXF01000086.1-marine-metagenome-genome-assembly--contig:-NODE-86-length-66925-cov-14.442691_pt1 | contig 66925 bp, 42 predicted proteins | sample MGYA00237864_ERZ511476 | MGnify/ENA primary metagenome ERZ511476 (study PRJEB26306, sample SAMN06343908) | marine metagenome | isolation source: coastal waters | place: Atlantic Ocean: West Antarctic...
TGGCAGATTCATCTGTAAAATTAATTCTTCATGGAAAATACAATTAAATGACAAAAATAATTGCCGAAATAGGAGTAAACCATAATGGCTCTCTTGATAAGGCCTTTGAGTTGGTTGATGTTGCAATAGAGTCTGGCGTTGATGTGGTTAAATTTCAAATGGGAAGCCCTAAAAATGTTATTAGTCAAAAAGCCCCTAAAGCAAATTATCAAATAGAATCTACTGGTGGCGATGAGTCTCAGTTAGAGATGGTAAAAAAATTAGTTTTGAAAAATCACCACCTGTAAGGTTTAGAGAAAAGTATTTTGATGAAATCAAACAATCAAAAAATATTTTTTTAACGCTTAATTCGAATTGTATAAATTTTGAAACAAATGGCAATTCTATTAGTGGAGTTAATTTAAAAAATAAAAAAATAAAAAAAATTAAAAGTGATATTTTTATTTTAGCTACTGGAGGTATTGAAAATAGTAGAATTTTACTTTGGAGCAACGAATTATCAAATAATCAAGTTGTAAAAAATTTTTCATCATTAGGAAAATACTGGATGGATCATCCTAATTTTGATGTAGGTGAAGCTATATTTTTTGATAAAAATAAATTTGATTATTTTAGAGATTTCTTAGTAGTTACTGATAAAAAAAAAATTGAAAAAGAAATGCTAAATGCAAGATTAAGATTTACTGAAAATAATCTAAATTTAAAACAAAGCATTATGGAAATATCTTGCTATGCACCAAAATTAGCAAAATTATTAAAATTCAACAATGCAAGAATTTGTGGAGCAACTATCCAGGCAGTGTGGGAGCAAGAACCCTTTGCTGGAAATAAAATAGTTTTGTCTAATGAATTAGATGATGTGGGTGTACCAAGAACCAATCTGTTTTGGAAAAAGACCCAAAATGATTTAAATAATGTAAAAAAAACTCTAAAAGTTTTTGCAGACGTATTTATAAATTTAAATATCGGAAGAATAAAGACATATCCTTATTTAGAAAGTGGCAAATTTCCATCAAATCAAAATCTAGCTAGCTCACATCATATAGGTGGAACACGAATGTCAAATAACAAGAATCTTGGACCTATTGATAGTAATTGCAAAGTATATGGCCAATCTAATTTATATGTAATGGGTTCATCAATTTTTCCGACAGGTGGTTATACAAACCCTACTTTACCAATAATACAGTTTTCATTAAGGTTAGCAGAGTATTTAACAAAAAATTCATGAATTTTATGTTAAAAATTATTAATGAAAGAAAAATATTTTTAGGAATTTTTTTTTTTTTTTTAATAATTTTTTTTTTTTCTTTTTTTTATTTTGTTTTTTTTTTTTAAAAAAATTTTTTTTTTTTTTTTTAAATATTTTTTTTTTTTTTTAAATTTTTTTTTTTTTTTTTATTTTTTTTTTTTTTTTTTTTAGGTCTTCACATATATGTCGGGCCGCAAGTCTGCTCGTCTTTCTTCTCGTCTTCAAAAGTTTCGCAGTTCGGCTCGTCATGTGATACCAACACAAGATGAAATGACAAAGGTGGCCAAGTCCAAGATAAAGGCAGTACGAAAGGGCAAACGCGATGGACGCGGGGGAGCTGGAGAAGGACTTTTTGCGAATTTGTTTTTCTCTGAAGGAGAAACGGTGACGAAGTTCACACAGTCGCGTGGGATCAACCAGAAACAGTTTGAGAAGATCATCAAGACATATCCTGAGGATGTGGTCTTGGTGCTCGAAGCTGATGTTGGCAAAACATGTGCCGATGCCATCATTGGGATGGTGGACGATAGCGTACTTGAAAAAAAAGGTAAAATGCTCAAGTTCAATTCTTGGTACAAAATGAACCACAGCAAGAACCCCAATGTGAAACCACTTATAGTGACCAAGTTCAATGGAATAAAACAAACATGCAAAAAGACGGTGCACTTCAAAGCCATTCGCAACATCGCGCCTGGCGCTGAATTGACTTGGAGCTACCCAAAAATCTGATTTTTCTACTCTTATCATGTATAAGAGTTTTTTGAAATACTCTTTATAGTCTTATACATTAACGGAGAATAGAAAATCAAGATAAGTCAATTAGTACTGAAAATAGACAGTCAAGACCAGTCTTCTATAAATAGTGGTCCCAGTTGTTCTTAATACTTAAGAGTAAAGTCAATAAGTAAGTAAAATCATTGTTACGGAAAATTGACACTCAAAATCAGTTTATAGTTATAATAAACATTGAAATCCTTTTTCAACAGTGTGTTTTGTAAATATGGTGAAGTGATTTTATTGACACTTTCTACAAACACCCTGGCGTATTGGCCAGGTACTGTTTCTGAATCCCACATAACTGTGTGCATTTCTTTTCTTCAGTGTTTCTGGTTTTAGTCCAATATCCTGATTTGTAGCCCATGTTCTTAGCACTTTTTTTTGTTGCTTTGTTGATGGAATTTCATGGAACTCTGAGTGTCGTCACCCGCGATGCCGCTATGTGGTAAACAGAGTAAGATTGTGCGATACTAATACAGTCCGAAGTGTGCTTCTCGAAATCTGGAATATCCACCAGCTTTAATATTTGTGCTCGCGATTGGTTCTTGTAAGAAAGAGTACTGACTCTGATCAAGGAGTTACATAGTAGGCCAACAGATTACAACTTTCAAATACAAGATACATATATATATATATATATAATCAACTAGCTAATATGTATGCTTACATCCAGTATTCAGAGTTTCCAAGATAGCTACAAGACCATTTATGCCAAGTCATACATGGAATGATCAACAATATTTTCATCTCAAGTTAACGTGTACCATGAAAAGCGTGCGGCGCACTAAGAAGGTCTTATAGCGCGAACTTAGGGTCTCCCCGCAAAACCCCCTTTTAAAGCATGTCAACAAACACACGGTTACAATTTTGTCGTGGGCATCGTGTCGTGTATGCAAGAATGGTGTGTGCACCACCTTTCAAACAGGAACAGAGACTTATGTTGAGTGTGATTGAATCTAATGGATCCCTTAGTTGAAAGCACTGCCATATGGAAAAAATGCAAAATTCCACACATGATCGTGATGTTATATAGAATAAGTACAAAAGGCAAACGCAATTCAATACAACACCACCTATATTCAGATTTGTTTTATTGGCACAATTTTACTCTGAAGAGAGTAGGTAAATTTATTTTATAAGACAAAAATTAAGAATCACTCATGTAGTCATTCTCCTCTTCTTCCGAGTCAGCCTGACCCTCAATCCCTTCGCCATCATCTCCATTCTCCTCATCGCTGCCGGACATATTGTCAACGGACTCATCGCTACTGGACTCAGTGTCACTTATGTTAAACAATTTCTTCGTATGTGTGGCGTGCTTGACAAGAAACGCATTGATATCGGAGATGGGGTGCATTTCTTCTTGCACTTTGTACAGGCACATGTTCGTCAAATCCCTTTGCATAGATTTCAAAATATTGAGCACACGTGCATTAAGATCCTCCTGCTTGAGCTTACCAGCCTCCACAAGCAGATCGATTGTCTCCTGCACATGTGGGTCCCATTTGTCGTCTGCCCAAGCCAACAACACGCCGGGCGACTCCGGCTCGGCGCCCACGGACTTCCTGCCTGATAGTTTTTCTTGCAGTCTAAGCTTTACCTCATCGAGCGACATGGGTTTTTTCTGCTCGGCATTATATTGCATAAAAACTTCACCTGCGTCAGCAGGAATAACAGGAATAGCGGGAATAGCAGGAATAACAGGAATAGCGGGAATAGCAGGAATAACAGAAATAGCAGGAATAGCAGTGGCATCACCAATCAAATTCAACGTGTCTTCATTGATCACAATAGCAGGAACAACACCAACAACACGAGCTGTCGGCATCACATCACTGTCATCAATACCAAGAGGTATCTTGTGCTTTTTCATGAGTTTGGTGATAAGACGGTTGCAAATATCAATTTTTTTGACATCTTCTTTGATTTGCTTTCCTGTGCACTTTGCAGAGTGATCTCTCGACTTGATCTTTTTTTTATCCACTTTGCCAGTATTGATCATACGCTTGAAACCATCTTTTAGTTTTTTGGTTTTCTTAGAGTTCTCATTGCCATTTTGATGATTAGTACTGATCTCCAGATAGGATCCAAGTATTTTAACGTCGCGAACTTCAATTGCGTTTTTGGCGACCATGTTTAAATTTGATTTCTTGACAAGAGATTGTTTTTTTTTCTCAACACGATTTTGACAGTCCTCCTTGACTTTTACACATTGCATCAGCAATGCTTTTTGATCTTCCTTGGATTTGGGGATCTTGGTTTTGTTGTTGATTCTTACAGGCATTCCTAAGAATTGACACAATCAATAATAACGATACTTATATATGGATGTGACTTGACCAGTTGATACATTTTTAACCTTTTTGGATTGTACGTGAATTGACATATTTTTTGATAAAGTTGAAAATTAGTTGTCAATGCACAATTATGAGTTAAGATTTGAACTTGATTCTTTTTTTGTTTCTAATTTGCATATTATTTCATGAATGGAAATTGTTTTATTTTCACAAAATTGTGAAATTTTATGTCCTACAAGTACATGTAGATGTAGGTGTGGAACACTAAGGAAAGGTCTTTTGTGAAATACACAGGCAAAATCTTCATTGAATCTTGTATTTTTTTTCACTATATATACTGCAATATTTTTCATTTTCTTCAACATGGGCAAGTCTTTACTAGATAATTCATCGACATTAGATATTACTGGATTGGTTTGTTTTGGTATTATAAGAATATGAATTCTTCTTTTGGGGAAAGTGTTTTCCATTACCAATAAGTCGTTGCTCGTGTACAGAACATGGGCAATACTGTTGTCATTTATAATTCTTGTGAATATATTATTATTTTTTATTGCATAAAAATTGGTACGTATTCTATCCTCCTTCTCTAATGCATACAAAAATCCCTCATTGATGTCAATTATTGGTCTGACAGACTTTAGTAGATCAAATGCAGATGTCAAGTTAATGTCAACACCGTCAGTCCAGATCAAATATGCCAGTACAGCAGTTGCTGCGCGGTTTATTCCATGCTTACAATGTACATACACGTTTTCTTTTTTCCTAAGGGAAGTTGATATAAATTCGCGTATACTTGGAAAGTTTTTGGAAATGTCGTATGCTGGTGAATCAGGGACACACTCTCGTCTATATTCAATGCCTTTAAATTGCACTGGATTTTGAATTGTTGTCATATCTAAGACATTCTTGATATTGTGCTTTTGTAAAATTTTTTCGTTTTGAGCGTTGGCCAAATTTCCAATGAAAATACCACAACACACATGAACAACTTTATTTTCTCCTTCTATGACTACTCCACTGTTCTCCATCACTAATTCACTTTCAGGAGTGAATGGACTACCAGTGTCGTTCCATATTTTTATTCTCTTGTGTATTGCTGTTGTTATCTGGACTGTAAATGAATCTAATGGATCTCTTTCTTCCCACCACTGCCACATTTCTAGTGGAAAGTGCATACTTTTTCCAAAAATCTTTACAAATACTGTTATATCTCCACCAAATTTATGCTCTATTATATCTCGTATCATGTTATGTGTATTATGAGTGAGAAGTACTCTCTTTTCAACAGACATTAAGTCACCATGTATAATTCTGTTTGGTTGCAAATGTGGTACTTTAGTTAGTAATGGCATACAATATCTAAATGTGTAAATTGTTTATACTTATATACTTTATAGAAGCTATTCAAGAATGTTTTGTTTATTCTTATGATAATATGACTTTTGTGACACTTCAATTTTTCTGTTCATAGTCATATGCTTCTTGTTCCATGTACTGTGCTGGTTCTTCATTCTTGAATGTACTATTATCAAAAGTTTTATGTAGTACAGGTGACAACTGATTATATTCATTGTTACTGTTGGTAATAATATTTCTTGGTGTATAATTTTTTTCTTTCGTAAATGACATACAATTGCAAATGCAAATATATTTCCTATACCTGAATATTAACAACATTACAAAAATGAACAGAACTGCCACCCAAGCACTACCACTATCATCTTCTTCCGACATGCTAAATTTTTTTTGACTATCATCTTATATACTCATGAAATGATATTTTATAAATATAAGCAAAAAACAACTAAAACATATTTATTAATGATTTTACAGCTAGCCTGTTTTCCGTATATGTGATAGACTTCTGGCACGAGGTTGTGTTTTTTTGTTTTTGTTTATTTTTCTACTTTTTTCCTTTGGTGGTGTCCAACAAAGACGTAAACTGCCATCAAAATCAAATTGATTACTACACACAACCATTGGTATGACAATGGAATCTTTTGGTTTTATATAACTGATTTCAGTCTTTATTTTGAATGCATGTGACCATGCTTGAAGAACGTTTTGTCTGTCGTGACAAATGACTATTGGGTATACATGACGTTTCTTGTGACAAAATGCCAAAATGTCACAATGTAAGGGTAATTGAGGACATGGGGATTGATGATGGAAAGTAGGATCTGGCAAATCATCTTGTCTCATGTAGACAGTATTTTGTGCTCCAATAAAAATACCATTTTGTAATAATTTGAATATTAGCACAATTACAAAGTCATTATCATTCGTCATCAAGTGTTGAGTTTTGCAATACTCAGAATGTGTTTTTCCTGTTTCCACGTCACTTATGTCGATTTCTATGCCACGATTTATTATGGATTCTGAAACATACTTTCCGTTCTTTAACTTGTAAATCATAGGATTATGTAGCATACTATTCAAGAAACTCAATTCTGTACATTTACTCAAACGCATAAAGTGTAAGATGTCAGTGTATGTTGTATGTCTTTTTGACTTTATATATAAAAATGACAATCACCAAACAATAATGTGTTACTATAATATACAAAATGAGTGAATAATTATGAAGGCTTTTGCACTTATGTGTTCAAGAATTAGCCATGTGTGCATCATGAAACGAAAGAAAAGAAAGACAATTGCTATAACAAAAGATATTTTATTTGCTATGACGCATTTGATATATATATTTCCGCGTGCATGTATGAATGTATATATGCATTGAATTTGTATTAGTATACACCTGAAACATTTATAATGTCAAATTTTCTTTTTTCTTTTTCGAATACAACGACATATTCAACTTTTGTTTGTTCACTGTGCTACATTGTATTATACATATATTCATCCATTTACTTTCCTACCTTTTACTTACTTTCTATGAATATTGTGTTAAGTCTCTTAATAATTAATATTGTTGGATATTTGTTCAGTGTTGTATTCATGATAGTTGGGGCAGAGCATTTCGGCATGAGTGCTGATGATAAGAAAAAAGTTGTCAATAATATCTTCACAAAAAGTTTGTCTATATACATTTTGTGTGTGAGCATGATGACATTTTCTCTATTCACTGTTTTATTTGTTTCATTCGTGGAGTGTGTACAAAGTTCAGATAATTTGATTTGTAATATGACTTATGGCAAAAATATCACTAATGTCATAATTGCTATTGTTCTGCTACTTGCAACATTTTCCATATTGATGAAGTATATAAATTTGTTTAAAAAATATACACCCACTTCAAATTTATTTCACGAGCATTTGATATTATTTTTTGTTTGTTACTTGCTCATTTTGCATGTATCATTTCGATCCAAAATTGATAATTTCAATGGTGTCTGTCGTAATGGATTTGGAAACAACTCTCAATCTTTCCCACATATCGTTTTTTACACTTGTTTTGTCATTTCTTCTTTCAATAAATATTTCCTATCTATATTTGATGAACATAGTATTTTTAGACACATTATAGAATCAGTCATTGGTGTATTTTTGTTATCATTAATTGCAATTTTTTCATGGGATGTCACCACATTATCCAATTTTATACACATCATCACTATTTGTCTTTACATAATTTTCACTACACTTTCAAAACACAAGAAACACTCACATTGAAACAAGAAGCAGACACCTCGCAATATTTTTTGTTTATTAAAAAATAAAAATTACTTTCAATCTTTTGTTTATTTCACAAATCTGCACTGTGATATTGAACTCTCAATTCATATTTTCGCTACCCTCTAACAAACCCATCACACCATTTCGAATTCCAGATTGTGATACCCAGCATTTCTTTATTGTGCTTTTCCATTCTTGCACATCTTTTAATGATATCATTCCTAGTTTTCGAAACCATCATCCACTCTTCAAAATCATCGGTTTCAATTTTTTTCTCGATCGTCAACAAGACTCTGAGGATAATTTCTATCAAAGAATTTATGTCCACAACTAGTGAAGAACAATCATCATTGCTTTCTACCATCTCCGAAAGTCTATGGATATACTTCAGATATAGATCCTTGTCTAGCAACAATTGATTCTTTTTGTTTGGTTTCAAATTTTTATAATTGCGTGGCATATGTATGATTCGAATATGCCTTTTAAATTATATTTGTTTCTTCTTCTATTTAAATTGTTTTGTACCCAAAATAGAAAATAAATATAAACACACAAAAATATATATAATTATTTGCTTGTATATATATAAGTAATTAAAGTAATTAAACAATATTACCATTTACAATGATGTATTATGCATGGATGTTGCTAATAATATTTACGGTTAATATATCTTTTTGTTTATTTTATGTAACAAATGTCAAAATAAACAAATGGACAACATTGAAGGAAAGACTAGACACAATGTTTGCTTAAACCATAAAAAATTTAATTTTTTAATAAAATCACAAAATCATGTATTTCCCTCCAGGTATATATTTCCTAAAGTTTGGAATTCTTTTATATCCCTTCTTGAGTATCGCATGTGGTCTCCTTGGCATGGTTTTGACGAAATCAAGATTTTTTTGTTCTAATAAAGAGATATATTCTTTTGGCATTATTTCAACATCGTTTTCAACATCGTGCTGCAGCTCTTCCTGAAAATTATCGTTCATTTGAATTTCTTGTATTTTTCCAATATTTGGTATATTTTCCGGTAACCTGACACATTTCAAAAAACAAGCACCTTCCCCCTTTAATAAATCAACTTTTGTCTTCACAATATGATCATCAACAGACGGAATATGATCATCAACAGACGGATGCACTGTGTTATTCGAAATCACATATCGATACTTTTCAAGCCATTGATCGTTGATTATTTCATTTCCCATGTCTGTAAAAAATTCAATCATTGGCATAGACAATATTTTGATCAATTTATTTTTTTCATTGTTGTATGATAACTTTAGACGGTTCATAGCCAAAACAGATTGAGATCTTTGTTGTTCATTCATTTCATCAAAAAGCAAAGTCTTTCGCATTGACAAAAATTGCAATAATTTGGTCTTGCAAATTTGAAGAAATGAAATGACAATTTGTTTGTTGGGATCAAGAATAACTGATGTATGATTTTCCAAAAATTGCAGCGAATTGTATCGCAAATTCAAGCAATTCACATACATTTGTTCTAAAATTTGAATGTTTTCAATTTTTTTCAATCTTTTTTTTTCTATTTGACATATTTTTTTTACTGGCATATTATAATTTGTCTTGTCACTGAGTCTGAGCAGGGGCAATGGTGCGAGCAAACAACATCAATCTTGAGCTGAATAGTTTATATGTATTCAAACTCCGGAAATAGATTTTCAAACTAGAGCATGTAATGCCTTATATACTTTTTTACTATGTACTAAAATGAAAAAAAAAATTGTTTGTAAGAAATGTAATTTATGAAAACATATTTATTGGAGTTTTTACAAACAAATATTTAATATTGGTATACAGCTTTTATATATATATCAATAATTTTTTCAAAATTAAAATGGATATTATTCTACCAGGAACATTAACAGTTGATAAGCTTATATATTATACTGGAAAGCATGCAGAAATACACAAAGAATGTGTGTGTTCATTAACGATGGAAAATGTCTTGTCTTGTGATGCAGTTGATTTCTTGAATGATCAAATACGTTGTAAAATTGCAGATCCAAATAACGACTTGCAAACACACAAATTGTATCAAGATACATTGAAAGATTTGAAAGAATTGATTTTTTGTGGTTGCATCAAGATAGAAAAATGTGGGCATATATTTGCTGCTGTACCAATATTATTCGAAATTATGACAAGATGTTTCAAATGTCCAATTTGTCGTTCTGGAAGTTCAAATGTGGTTGATACGACTTGCATAGAAAAGGCACCAGACAATATGAACCTCAATCTTTGGAGAATATTATCTATAATTTCCAGACATGTAAAAATTGAACAGAAAAAGCAAGAAGAGTCAGAGAATTTTTTGATTGCTGCTCAGTTTCAACCATTGACATTCGAAGAAATTGTGGTGTCCAATCGCGTGCCTCCACTTCAGACTATTATATATTTATATTCAAATTCTAGACCGAATCCTCGGGAAAGGCCAACGTTGGTAGTGCAAATTGATCTTCACTATTCAAGCGATTTAAATACGTCTGTGATTAATAGCAACAATGATGTCAACATTGTGTTGGATTCTGGTAAGTGTTGAAATGAATTATTGAGTTTTAAAATTTGAAATACAAAAAATGAATTGAACTGACGCATAATACATTTTTAGGTTACAGGGGAACAACAAGAGCCCTATCCAGACTCCTGAGAAAATGTGGTTCTTTTTACATTGAAGTAGTCATTGATTCTGATGTTACCCGTTTTGTATTTTTTAAATCACAACAACAAATATATCAAAAGATTGATATGTCGAAACACAACAACAAAACATCGCACACTCAGAAAATTACCTCTTCTGATGATAGTACTGGAACATTTGAGTTGAAGATAGAAGAATGTATTTACACGAAAGAGTGCATCTTGAAAAATATTTTATATAAGATCCCAAAAGCATGCTTGTATTCTCATTTACTTCATGTCATGAATCCATTGAATTAAAAATTTAAAAACAAACGATCATTATAACATATAACAAGCATGGCCCAAATAGATGGTATTATATGCATTCCAATGGGATGTATAATATTATACAATGCTGAAAATCGCTTCAAAAATCCCATCATGAATGTTGTAACACTTATCAATGCCAAAAACATTTCAAAACAGAACAAAAAATAAGTTGGCGTTTTAATTAGTTGATATGCCCCATATATAGCCAACAGTGTTGCACAAACATTATCAATATATGATGATACTCCAATGATTTCGTGTTTTTTATGATATGAGATGGACGAAAATAGAACCATGGAAATGAGGACAGTCAACTCAGTGAATGAAACTAGTATTGATAAAATAATACAACAAACAAACCCTAAATGAGAGGTCAATTGGAAATCAAGCCATCTCCTTGTATTTTCATGCTTTAGACAGCACATACAATGAGTTTTTTTTTGTATTATTTTATTTATATATACTTTTGGAATAAGTATTGTAAATATGCATTTTGAATTTCTTATGAATACATAATAATCTATATGTCATCACTGGTATTTTAAATTTGACTACCAATTAAGAGACCAGTATTTTTTAGCATCAACACTACAAATATATAGAATTTTCAGTATTTGGTCTGTAGTTAATTTTGTGTGCATTTGTAGGTAATTGTGTGTTTGATTTTTTTTACTTCTTCAATACATTGTTTTTTAACTTACAAATATATATAAGTAGATATTTTTACAGTGCTGTCTAATCCAACACAACACTGCAAAAATGTTGTTGCTTGGGAACAAGATCTTTTGTGGTCTGCTGTTTTGTAGCACCATGCTAATCCTGGTTTCTGCCATGCCCGGTAAGGGGAAAGAGGCCGTTTCCAATAGCTTGGACGACGCTTCGATGCTTAACCAACCCATGGAGAGTGATGTGTCCGTGGACATCACCACACTCGAGATTGGAGAGCACGTCCTGGCCTATTACGCCGGCGACCGCTCTTACTATGAGGCTGTGATTGTCGGGATCACTCAGGTGGTTCCTGCTGAAGAGCACTGTCTTGTGAAGCGCCCTCGCGTTTCGCGCGGGGAAACTGTGGATGATGACATGAAATGCAAAGGATCATGTGCATTTAATGGTTTGGCTTGTGTGAGGGTGGAGTGGAAAGATGGCTCTAAGACCGACACTCATGTACTTGCGAGTAACATCTACGCGATTGATGAAGAAATGCGCAATACAAATTCCAGGCGTGCTGCTGAAATTGCTTCTGGTGGGAACTCGGCTGCTCGTGGTGTTTCGCATGGTGGTGTTGAATCTTCTATTGGAGGATCTGCTGTTCGTAGTTCTTCGCGTGGTGGTGGTGGATCTGCTGCTTCTGCTGCAGGTGCTGCATCTACTCCTATGGAGTCTGCTTCCAATGCACTTTTTGACTTGTACACAGCGAGTCTTATGGTGTCAATTCACGAGAACCAAGTGGTTGGTGCTGTGACGAGGACCAGGACTGTGGCGGCTGCGGCCGCTCAAGACCGCACCAATCGTTCAACAACTCGTTCTACTTCGAAGGGTGGTGATGCCGGTGGATGTGCTCGTGAGTGATGTGTTGCAATTTTCTTTTGAGTGCTTCAAGAACACGTCTAAAAACGACAAGTCGGAATGGAATTTAATCTGTGCGAGATTTCCCAACGTTGCATTTTTGTAATAATTTGTAATGAATATGACCAGAATATTACTTGCGACTTTTGTGTATATTTTTTTTGCCTCATATCTTGTTGCATTTTCAAAGATTGCTTGTGTGATCATTTACACAAGTTATTACTTGCACTTCCAAATTATTTTGCTTTATAAATCGTCAACACATCACATACAGAAGGCTTGTACTGCGTTTGGTTTTATACGGATAAAATGGAGATGGAATGAAGACACGGAAAATTTGAAAATAAAGTTTTTTATATAATGTTCAATAGATACAAAAAGTAATCATAGTCTGTTTTTTACCAAAAAAAAAGATTGCACTACCATTGTAGAGAATATGTGTATAATGAGCAAGATACTCCTGACGACTATAGGTAAAACTAGTAATGTAACAAGAATTAGGGATACAATTTTGTAAGAATTGAAAATTATACAAATTAAGAGGCCATCTCTAAATTCATCATCATTTGCTTTGTACCTGATTGCATAATTAACAATTGTCTGGTTGTAGTTATTATTACTTCGTATTGGCAAAAAAGGCTCAATCTGTTCTATTACATATTTACTAAACGTAGCATCTCTTCCCCTAAACAATGTCTCCATTGCAAATACAACAGAAACAGTGTCTTGCATGTCAAATGGGGAAGATGTGCACGAGCGAGCGCACATAATGTTAGCATGACTTATCACAAAGTCTGGTTTCAATGTAAGATTAGATGTACATATTGTATAATTATATAAACTCTTAGGTATGGTGATCCTATTCGGAAGTATATTGCTTGCCAGATCATACATACCCTGCCCAAAACATGTGGGAATCCGAGGAGCGCAGATAGGAGAAAAATTGTATGACATATACAGGACTCCATATGAAAGACCAAGTGTCCATAAGAAAAAAGATGGTACTGAAGGGATTGGGATGAAGAAATGTAAAAGACCAATCAATACAAACATTACAAAAAAAACGTCCGACAATCGCAGGTTTTTGCTGTTACAATATACAATTTCTTCAAGATTACATTGTGATAACTCCCTAGCCAGACGACCAATGGAGTAGTGATTATGAGAAATCATTTTTGCATATAACGTATCATCATATAAAGCATCAGTGGAACCAAAAGAAATAATATTGCTTAGCAAAATATCATTATCAATGCTAAAAATGCGAGAAGTCATGAAATATACTGCATCAATTATCAATTTAGATATTGCATCTTTCTCTTCCTCATTATTATTAGTAACGACCCCTGTGTTGGGTGGTAGGGCTGGAAAGGCCGCATCAAACCCAGAAGCACTGAATTTTGCCTCTGGAATACAATTTTTGCTCATATTTTTCAAGCACCCACTTTCGAACATTTGTGTATAGTATTTCATTACAACGATGGTATTTTTCATGACACGCAAGAATGGAACCATAACAATTGGGCAGTACACTTGTTTATCAGCAAAAGAGGCCATTTCATCAGCATTACAAATTCTCTTCAATCTCCATCCATCCTTTTTCAGTACATTAGAAAACGATAGAATAATGTTATTAAATATTACCCCATAGTCAATACTACACTGCATGGAATTCGTGGATTCAAATATGTTTTTTATACTTTGAAGTTTCAAATTATAAAGATCAGTTTCGGCACTTTCTTGTGCTAATGAAGTGGCAATGTCAATTTCCTTGAAATATGAAAAATTAAGCAAGGGTACTGCTACGAGATTTCTTTTTCCTTTTTCATTAGTTTTATCGATCAAAACAGTATCGAATTGTAGCAATTTACGACGATTCTGAGTAGCTTGTTCTGTAGTATCATGTTGCATATAATATTGTGTTTTGTGTGTGTAATTAGAGGCGTGTACCATTTTCCGAGGTGTCAGAGGTTGGGTGTGCATGTAAGTAGTAGTTCTGCTTGGCATTATTATTCTTGCAGAATTTACATCTAATGTATTGTTGTTTGGTCTGTGTTGTTGTGTATGGCTTTTGCTATATATGTTGTCATAAAAAATCTGCATATTCTCCCAGTAAATTTTCAATATATTGATTGGAGTATTCATCTTTTCCGAAATTTGATTAAATATAAAATCATCTTGAAGCCAGTCTCGGAAAAGCGTGCACAGGGCCAATGGTGTATTGATCATTATGAATGGTATCAAATGTACATGTGTTGCCATTTTTTTTACCACATTCCTTATGTCCAACATATCCGTGTCTCTAATATGATTTGGTAATGGAATGGAAGTTAATGTAGAATTCCAAAACCACCACCATCGAATACAATTCAAACAAGACTGTGTTTGAGTATCTTGTTTGGTAGTGTTTGTAACTGCATTATTCTCATCTATAATATCAGTACATACCAACATAATATTATAACAGTCTCCAATTATATCTTGCTTTCGATTAACTGATGTCAGCAAAAAATTGTATAGCATACCATATCCAATATCATTGGATAATAATCTTCTGTTTCTCTTGGCACTAGTGGCATGTGTAATGGCCAAATGTCTATGGTTTTCAATTACATCTTGTCTGACGACTTGCAGACATGCAACAATCAACTGTTGGTTGCATATTTCTGCACAAGGAAATATAAACATATCATTTAGCAAAATTGGTTCTGTTGATTGAATTGAATTTGCTGTGCCACTACACAAAGTTTCTGCAAAATTACATTTTTGTAAGTCGATGGAGGGGTTTTTACAACTTGCGAGCATGTCTATCACTTCATTTTTATATTTTGTACATAGTCCGGTGCCCACGTGGGGCGATGTTTTCAAACAAAATGAGTTGCCAGTTCCACTATGACATTTTATAGTGCCATACGAAGGTGAATATACACTAGCTTTCAGATCGCACATAGAGTTTTCTTGATTACACTCCACATTCTTCAAACACGTATTGGCGTCTGCTGATCTTCGTCCACATACACATTGTTTAGTTGCCAGATCACAACTGTAATCTGTTATTTTCACATCATCACAATCATAGCAAAGTATTGCGTCCTCAGTGCTATCAATACTTTTTAAGCATCTAGATGTTGCGCCACAAGTAAATGATCCAACTAGGCCACCAAGAAAATCAGTTGGTGACGTGAAACCATTTTTTTGCACATAACAATTTGAGGCATCCAAATATTTTGCATCTGGTTGTATGTTATTTGTGAGACTTTGTCGGAAGAAATCACATGGGTGTTCATTTATTGTATCTTTTAATTTTTGAAGTTCGCTAGCATTGCCCCCAAACACATCAATGATATTGATGATATAACTCAAAACAGCTGATATGTAAGCTCTTACAAATTCACATATGAATTTGATCAGATCAAAGAAAACCCCGAAAAAGGTGTCTTTTAACATCTCCCAAAAAAACGAAATAAATTGTATGAAAAAATCTGCAAATTCTTGCATCAATTCTATTACATTATTAAGCGCTGCCTGTGCATATTTGTCAGTAAGTGCTTTTTTTCTTGTTCGAATCTCGTCTCTTTGATATTGGTCCATTTTCGGGAATTCTACATTCATGATCAGTGCCATGAATAAAGCCATTACATTGAAAAACAATTCATTGATTAATATCAAGCAATTCACTGCTTTCATTACAATTGTTTTGAATCTTTCAATGGTTTTTGAAATTGCAAAAAGTGCTGCAGAAGGACATGTAGTGAAACTATCTTGTTTTATACGTGCATCAGAAAAAAAAAACTTTACGTGTGGGCATGTCTGTGCATTTTGGACATCAATGCCAATTGTAATGTAGGTTTCCAGTACTGCATGCCATGCATAAAAACCATCCTGTGGTAAGTAGTTGGATGGTAAGTATAAATTTTTGTGTATGTTTGTATATGAATTAGCCCAAGCATTGACATATCTGATCTGATCTCTGAATGCCTGGACGCGCGTACAGAAATCTTGGAATTGTGGAATCTGACAAATGTCAAAAGTGTTGGCCAATGTTTTCATACAATCTGATTTCCTCTCATGATCTCGTACCACCGCGTTGCACATATTGCCTTTATTTGGATTGTTATACCATTCATGTTTTTGTAATCGACCTACATTTTCCTTACATGATGGATCAGTATTCTCGAGAATCCAATTTGTGTGCCAACTACTGTTTTCATTATTGGCAATTTCTTTAGACACAAGCCAACGAGGATTCTTTAACCTTTTGTCGTCTGTGGCAACCCATATTTTTTCCGGACTCAAACTATTGTGTAGTGGAAAACTGTGCAAACGGTCAATCATGTTCCACAGAGGTGAAATTCGAACACGGCGCGACAAACTTATTTCGTTTGGAACATATTTAAAATCTTGATTTGTGAGTTTTCTGTTGCCCCCATTATTTTTGTTAGATTTATAAATTTTTGTTTTGATTTTTGTTTTTTCTTCAGTGACAGGACTACATGCTTTCCGTACACTGTAAGAATATTCATCTGTTTTTTGATGTGCATTCTGTCCTGAGGGAGGTGAGGTACTAATGAGCATTCGTATTGTATCATTCTTTGCTCGTTTACTACACTCCAACATGCTATGTGTAGTATTCTCTGGATTCACGTAACACACATCAGAATCTAAAATAGTATTTAACTCATTTTGGCTAATTCTCAGCATTGGACTTTTATGACAATCCCCTCCAATGTCAATTGTACTCCTTTGTATATTTGTGTACAGTTTTTGCTTAGTTTTCCTGCTTACATTGAAGGAAGAAGAGGATGAATTTGTTAATTTTGGTTCTGTTCGTTGATTTCCCATATTGGAATGTTGAATGGCAATGAAAAAATTGGGTATTTTATGGCCCATGTCCTCTGCTTCGTTTTGCAAAACATCCATTTTTTCACCCGATCTCAAATTACCCATTATATTTGGCCAGTCCATGCTGGACGACATGTCATTTGCGTCTGGCCGCATAATCCGTGTCTTTATAGCCTTCCTAGTCAAGAACATCTGTAACGTTCTTTCAATTTCTGTGTACCATAACACGTTGCTTGGATTTGGCATATTCTTGTTAACGAAAAGAGCTGGACCAAATTGTAAATACTCTTGTATGTCAACACCCAATCTTATATCCCTAGTCTTTACAAGCGGATTTGCACCACTCAATTCTGGATAAAGTTGTTTCATTCGAATCGGATCTGGTGTGACGAGTTTGATATTTGGATGTCGTTTTCTTGCATATGTAGATCCACCAAATAACGATGCAAGTATAAATGGACACGACCAATGTTCGGGCAAACATTCTGTTTCGGCATTGCATGATGTATTGTATATGGGGTTCATTGATATTTTTCTGATATCATCATTTAAATTTACATAAGAGTTTGAAACCCATGATGATGGAATACTTTTTGTTTCCTTGAGCAATCTCACATTACTAACGAAAAAACTACCAGTCTCTCCAACTGTCAGTGTTATTGATACGGGTGACAATTGTTTGGGATCCACAGCCAATAAACCAAACACTGCTTGATCTTGTGCTGAATCCCTTATCACAGATGCAATGATATCACCCCCCCACATAGAAGAATATCTGGTTTTTTGAATCCTAAATATATCTTTTGTCATGTGTGATTTTTCGATTTCTACCAAATTTCTATCGAGGGACGGTGCCGGTCTGGCCCTCCCCATGAATTCAGCAGCATTATACCCCAATGGTGCTTGATTGTGTGTACATTTTTCACCCTTTGAAATCTGATCTTCTACACGATCGTATTTAATGTTACAATGTGACTTGTATGCTCTTGGATTATAGATATCATTCACATCTACCATTCTTTCTAAGTATTGTAAATTAGAAATATACGGCAGTTCTATCTCATAATAATTATTGAGTGATTTGCTATATTTGCAAACTGTTTTGTTTTGTTCGTATTTTGTATATGCCGGATCCCAGCACGTCGTTGCAGCACATGGAACTTTAGTTCGTCCTACAACTTCACACATATCCATGCCAATGCCAACTCTTTTCATATTTTCGGATCCCGGATTATTTCTAGTGTTAACATATCTAACGCGTTTGTAATGATCTTTCGTTAGGAAAGAATAGTCATGTCCAAGCCATGGCACGATTAACTCGATTTGATCAGTGTTGTCTTTAAAACATGCAAAATCCGTCAAGCTTCGACCGTTATAAGCTTCTTCACACCTTTTTCTGTTATCAAATATAAATGCAAGATAGTCTTGGTTTTTGGAATTGCGATTTGATCGTTGGTGATCTGCGAAAAAGGGCAATACCCCATTTAACCATGACATTTCATGGTGGTTTCGTATTTTAGTCTTGACAGTTGTTTCGCGCCTTACCAAAGGAAGTTTCAAACCATATTTATTCACATGTATTTCATCATTAAATTTTTTGAGTTTGTCAATTGTTCCATTTGTGATTTTTGTATCGCAAGAATATTTATTATAGTCCTTTTGGTCTTCACCTGCAATACACCCGTTTGCAATATTTCCTTCCAGGTGTCCAGCCTCTCTTTTAGTTCTGTCTGTTTTGAATGCAACAAATTCACAACGAACGTTCTTTTGTTTATCATTCGCATTTGCAACGTCACAACGTTCATCATCCAACAGATTTTCTACACCAAACAAATGATAATCATCAGTCACTTGTTTGTCAATGGGCGTATTATGTGCAGAAATTACATCCCAATAAATACTTCCATCTTCACTCACATAGACCTGACCACCATAATCAGATTCGAATTTGTCCTTTATGAACGTTTTGAATTGTGTGGAGTCCAACTCGCTTATTTGCTGTTGTATTTTGGTTATCATCTGTTCATACAAAGTAACTTTACCAGAGTTTCCTGGTGTAGCTCCTTTATTCACCACTGGTCCTTTGTGAGTGATCCCAACTATTGGATCTTCAATTTGCTCGAATATTCCACAACCAACACAATGTTCAGGTGACCACACAACATCATCTATGTCGGGTGTCGGGTCAAATTCATTTTGCAGCACTTCTACATTATCACAATATGTTTCACATTCAAGACACTGCCATAGAATATCTTCATCACTAGTGGTTCCAGCCGTGGGAAAATTATGTCTCTCTTTGTGGTCATTGAACAAAATATCACATTTTGTAACTTCTTCTTCTTCTGTTGGATCAATTGAACACACATAACCAGTTTCCATGCTGACATCATAAGAACAAGCTCCGGTGTCTATTGATTCCCATGTTTCATATACATCGTCGTTGGTATTTGACTGTTGCCATTCGATTTCGCTAGCCTGTAAAATATGATGACAACCCTCACATTCTGGATAATTGGTCAAGTCTACATTTTGTACACAATCAGATGCACATGCCACTAAATAATTACCAGGAGATCCGTCAATCTCGCTCCACAAAGTCGGTTTCGTTACTCTTCTCCTGTGCTTGTCGTATGGACTATCATTCATTTCATTGTCAACAGTTGAATAACAATGTCCCGGTTTTGCATATTTTTTCAAACTTCCACACTCGCTGAAACTAAGTTCATGTCGTATTTCAGTTGTACCAGCAACTATAGTAGGTGGCAAGCTTTCAAAAACTAAATTATTCTGTAATATTTGCCCCCATATATTATTTGTATTGGAAGATATTGAAAGGAATTTTTCAGTAAATTGTTTACCAAGTGTTTGCTCGTCTTGTTCTTCGTCTTCTGCTCCGTCTATCTTGTTCACTTTTACCTTTACAAATTGTTTTGGTTGACTCATGAGCGTTTCTGCCACCACCCAATCCCACTTTGTTGTCCACCTGCTTGGTTCAACTTCTTTATTGTAATGTTTCCACCCCTTCGAGCCTCCACCTTGACCAACATTGCCATTCATACGTTTTTTATTCTTTTGCAGTTCTGGATCTCCTTCCCTGATTGTTCTTGGAATGTCTGGGTCAATAATCCATGCATCATAATCAATTATCAATGACATGACATTCAATGGTAATTCTTCAAACAACACACCCAAAAAATGGTAATTGGTTGTTGTGTCCATAAAATTTCTGATCATATCACAAGTACTAGTCACCCACCACGGCCGATTCAATGATTCAACATTCACCCGCTCGTACGGGTTCATTTCATAACAAGTTGCCAAATCGTGAATTGTCCAGGATTTGCCAATTGGTGGCATATCTTTGCATGGAATCTTATGACGTGTTGCATGTGGAGCAGTTGAATTTTGCCAATATCTATCATGCTGTATGGTTTTATTTTCATGCATAAAAAAGGAAAACCAAGGATCTTGCAACACCGTATCTGATAACACAGGCAAATCCCCCCACATGCGTTGCTCTAAAATGGCTTTCTTATTCCAATCAGAATCTCCATCTTCTTCCAATGGTGATGCATCTGTCCAAAGAAATCGATTGTAAAAAAAATATCTTAATATAACTTGCCAATTCACAGTTTTCACAGTTTCTTCACATATATCTTTGCCTGTTTTTCCCATTATGGGAATGACATTAGCTCCGCCAAGTACAACTTTCCAGAAATTACCCCAATCTCTCACTCTATCAGAATTTTCGCATGGTTGAATTGCATCCAGAAATGTTTTGGATAGTGATACAGGAGCTGTATTCTTGCTAGGAGATGGGATAAAATCTTGATCCATTCCAATCTCTTGGTTGAAATGGTACTGTTTACCCACCATTCGTCGTTTTCCATAATCAAAATTTTGTATTTTGAATTTGTGCATGGCACCATAGTTATTTTCATAATCTATTTCTGTTCCTGCACTTGGACAAAACGAAAACAGTGGATTGGGTGTAGTAGTTTGTTCGAACTCGGAGTGTCCGTCAATCAATGTGTGATAGTGATGACCAAAAAATGTCAGCCAACTATCAGATATAGAATCTGTGTCACGATGTTCTCGTTGCATTAATATCCTATCATTGTATATCACATTCGAAAATGTAGCATCATCCAATTGACTATTAAGAACATATGTATTTACATTGAAAGCTGGATGTTTTGTGATTTTATGAACGCCACACATGCCATCATCATCTGGCCTTTTTCTTTTGTTTCGCCAAAGGTAATTTGGAATGGTTTTGTCAAAAATATTATCAATTGGAATACCATTTGCATCTGACCATACTTTCATAATTTGATCAGAAAATTTAAATGGATCATCTCTTGCACCTGACCCCCAATCAGAATTGTATGATAACGGTTGTTTTCTCTGTCTTCTGATGTTAGTCTGTGTGAATGCATTGCGCTCAATGTCTCTATATTTAGCATCAACAGGACGATTGTTTCTGTTTCCAAATATCTTATTTATATTTGCTTTCTTATGTTGAGTCACACAACCAGAATCAATTCTGTGGCAGAGTGCATTTTTTTTCCTTGCAATTGGTGCTTGCTGCATATATTGTTGTCCAGCAAATACATGATTATTGTTATTCTTGACCAAGAATGGTTCAGAATATGTGCTTCCACCATAATCCGCTCCTTTATTGCATGTCTGGAAACATTTCTCATTATCATCACATTCACTTGGTCCTTGCAGATCATTATTTACTGGAATCTCGTTATTACTCAATGGACTCAACGGATTATCAGTGCCTTCTCCATATGCATTAAGATCTGCAAAAGTACACCTGCCCCCCGTATAACCACCGTCCTCTGGTCTTTGATTTGATTCGTCAATCATAGAGTGTCCGAAATGTGTAAATTGTGTTGTTTTTTTACATAAATTGATCGTATTGAAAGGTGTGTTCATATCATTTTTGGTGTGTAGTTTCAGTAGAGCATACTGTGTATTTTCATCATGTCTGTCGTTCCAAGAAACTTGATTGGACAATATTCCTTGTGATTTCAAAGATTTTAAGTTTCTTTTATCAAATATACAATGTGTGTGTTGTGGCACACATGCCCCTTTGTCGACATTTTTTGCCTGGAATTTTGGTATCTTGCGTGGGTTGGCACACTGTTTACTTTTGTCAAAAGCATCTAAAAATTCACTAATACTTTGTTGCCAATCGACTGCTTTGAGTGCTTCCAATATACCATCCATCTCGAAATGCATAATTTTAATTCCAGATCTTCCTGATTCATCCCACACAACATTCTTATTTGGCATTTGAATTGGATCGTATATATGAATTGGATTATTATTATAGTCTTGCATTATAACACGTACAAGGTGTCCAAACAAAGAATTATAGTCATCTGTATCCGGGGGAATTTCCAAGTCCCTTGACTCAAACGAAAATATATCCTCTAATGCTATATTTTGAGTTGGTAGAATGTTTATGTTTTCAAATTGTTTCTTTGTTGTATAACTATTTTTGTTGATAGTTGTGAAAGTTGCTCTCTCCACTTCTGTATTAGAACCACCAATACTGACATCATGAAATATATACCACAAAAATTTTTCTATTGTGTTGGCATTTTCAACAATGAACGAGTTTGTACCTTCTGCAACATCATCGAGCTTTGCTTCATTTCTAGCCGTTTGAATGTCTTTGTGTTTTTGGTTGTCTACTGTATATGACTTCACACATCCGAAAATAGGTTGTGTCGAAAAATTTTGATGTTGTTTTAAATAGCTTGCTATGTAACGGTTCATAGATTGTTGAGCCTTTTCGTGGATTCCCAATTCGTTAGTATTAATGCGGGACCAAAACGAATTTGCTCGTTGGTCTTCGCTGTCTCTCCTAATAAAGTCTACACCTGCCTTACTAGCTTCGAAACGATGGTCAAAAGATTCTAATTTGATAGAGTTTGTTACAATCAAATCTACATTATTGCTATTTGAAAAAACTTTTTTTTCTAATCCCAATTTGAGCCACCATAAAAATGGAATTTCGTGTGTGCCGAAATCGTAGAATAAGTACAAACCAGAAGTTTTGATACCAAGTGATTCATTCTCTTCATTTAAGTTTTTGTCGGCGCATTTCTGTTTGTCATGACATACGTTATCATAATGTATTCTAATATTCTTGGATTTTAATTCAGATATGATGTCAACCATACATGAATGCAACTCATCATTTCTAGTATATCTATTTCCCAAAGACGAATCAGTAAATGCCAATGTCAGTACATCAGTGTGGAACGACAAAAATTTGTTCATATGTGATTGTATTCCGATTTTTTCCTCAATTTCGTTGGCTTTATATGTGAAATGTTGCGTTGTCCCGTATCCAACACTTAGCAAGCCAGTTGGTAATTCTTTCTTGAATATTTTTCTACAGTTGGTGTATGTAGCATTATGTAAGTGATAGAATACAATAGCCACGAACGGATCTAGAATACACGTAATATCATTTTGACTCGCTACAAACTCGTTTTCATTAACGTCATTAATGATTTTCATGTATCCCATTGACGTGCATTGTATTGTATCCCTGACTGATCTTTTCTTGATGGATAGTTCTTGTGGCCGAGTATTCTTTATTCGTCTACTATCAATACCACCATATGTAAAAATTTCTTGTTGACAGATTCCATATGCAGCACATTTTTGGACAGAAGATTGATAACGTTCAACCTCATTATCAAACTGTTTAATATCCTCCCTATGTAATCCCATGAAACGGAGTTTATCACTTTTCCAGATATCATAATCTGCGTCTGCAAAATTTTCTCGACGTGTTATCTCTTCTTGCATTGAAGGAGATACTAACATTGAAAAATCAGAAAATTTGTCAGCAGTACGCATCCATTTGGCATAAGTAGAACTTGTTTCCACGTCAGAATTCAACAATTGTAGTCCACACCATCCTAATGTTTTTGAGTGCATGTAATCGCTATCGCACAAATGTGGTTCAATCTGAAACAATTTACTAGCTTTTACAGTGTGTGTTTCTGGATCGCTTCTTGTATCCATTCCAGGATCCATATTTGTAAAAAATGGATTTTGTCTGACCCAAGTCCAGTTCGTCTGATCCTTCTTACATATCCAATGCAACAACTCCGGGTCCACATCATCTACCGTGTAACAGCTATCAGTGTTTTTTTGAAATGACATATTCATTCTTTCATGTGTGACTGTATTAGAATGAGAACAAAGACCGTGCTGCTCAAGTATGTCATTCAATCGTCTCCATGGACTGGCACCAGAAACAGATTCAAAATTATCAGAAACACCACAGCCTGCACTGTTTAATCCTACCTCGACATCTTTTCTGGTGTATTTGTTTTGTATTTCTATGTCCATTTCTTCGCATATTCCCAACACACCACATACATGGCCTTTGTTGCAGTCTTCATTAAACTGACAACACATTTTATGTGAAGTGTTTTGGCACGAGACGGCATCAATTGCGTACATATCCTGATGATAACACTTGCTATTTGCTATATAATCTAATACAGTATCATCTCCAAAGTCAATATTAATACTGAGATCTGGCATCATTTGCATAATATTTTGAACAGTGAAAATTTGGTCGTTTGGCAAAAGATCGTATAAATCCATTTCAGTATCATCATATTGTCTTTCTTGTAAAAATATACGAATCCATGGCCATAAATTTGCGATGTTCTTGTTAATACCACCTCCTAATGAAATCTTTGAGGTATCTGAACATATATTTTCACTACTCTCTTCTTCTGGTATAAAAGTTTCCAAATCTACTTGGCCCTGATTGTTGAGTGAAGTACATACTTTATGTGTGTTTGTTTGTATTCTGGGCATTCCGAATGAGTGTTCACGACACAAACCTCCGGTTCCAAATTCATTCATGGTAGATTCTGCGTGTTTTAAGTGATCGGGCAATAAGATAATTTCTTCTTCACAATCCCCATTAGGACAGTTGTCTTTGTCTGGAATTAACAATGCCATATAATTACTAAAACCTATTCCACCTTCTTTATAAGACTCAAGCAAAGTTTCCCCAAATGGAGCTTGCCAGTGTTTCGGCCAGTATGGTATTGTATCGTAACATTGTGAACTCCCAGCATTATCTGGCATGCCTTGTGTGTTGAATGATGATGGGAACAAAAAATCAATACCCGATTTTGTTCCAATTATTCCGGATTTGCGAACATGAGATTCCTCCGTGCCACCAATTGGCGAAATCAGAGACAACACAAAATCTCTACTCAATTCTGGTATGTCTACAATGCCTGGTGATTTGACTACGGATAATAAATTCAGAACATTGTATACTGAACACTCAAGTACAAGGTCGGAAATCTTCAATGCATATGGCATATTTTCGGAATACTTGACGGAGAGTGGTACACACATGTGTGGATCATACATTTTCTTATCATACAATACTAAACATGCAGTGTGAATAAGTGCAGTTTGTGTCGTATCAACTTCCAAAGTTTGCAATTGCTCACTCAACGTAAAAGGACATTGTTTTTTCTGTTTCTTGATAATGTCCTTATTTTTGTCACTGTCCATTATAAATTGTGGTGAAAAGGCAGCTTGTGAATGACATGTTTGGAGTTTTTGAATTTTGACCTGGCATTTGTTTTTCCATTCTTCTATCATGGAGTCTGCCTCCGCGTGTATGATGTGAATATTTGAAATTTCAGCACTCTGGGGAGCATCATTATTATCCACATGTACGAGTGGCAAAAATTCAAGCAGAATATCTTTCCATGAAACTTCCATTACATATCTGCTACATGTCAATACGACTGGAGATTCTGAAACTTTTGTCACAGCGGGAAATCCTAGTTTCGCTACTATTCTCTCATCCAACTTATCACCGCATAGCAAATTTCGGACAGTGTCTTTGAACTCGTCTTCACCACTGTCTTCCAGCCTTATACCACGGTCATCTTCTCCTAATATTGTGTGCACATTATCACGGACTTGCTCATAATTAGATGCATACACACCGGATTTTGGATGTAACAAGGAATGTAAAAGATCGATCTTTATATTTTTTTCATGAGCCAAATATTGGTCATTATTAAAATGTGATGGTGTAATCCCCCATAAATCCGATGGTAACAATGTGTGGCATATAAAACCAGTAGTTTTTAGGAGCTCTCCAAAAGAAAACAGAATATCTCGGACATAACGCACGTGTATTTTTTTGTATTCAATGGTTGGTGCCAATTGTCTTTCAAGTGAACCACATTCTATAAAAACTTCAGAAAATTTGCTTGTGGTACTATTTATAATCCCTGACTCATATTGTAATTCGCAAATGACAGAACTGATAATACAAACATCAGTATTTTCAGACTTTACAGGTTGTTCACAGGGACACATTTTGTGTACATCTCCCAATTTTCGAGACGACATGCCAAATGCTGGCACGGATGTTTTTTGTGTGCGTTCATTATCTATATTGAAGTTATTATCTTGATTGATGTCAAATTGAAATGGTTTGCTATGAAATAATTGTTCTGCTACTCGTGGATCTTGCTCTGTAGATTCACAAAAATTGGACTCTTCTGACACAAATCTTGTATCGTATAGATTAGTTAGTGATATGTCTATAGCATATTTGTTAATCATTCTCACCATATCTTTTCTTTTCATATTGATATCAGATGATGCATTATATTCAATATTGGAAGGTTTCCATTCTTTTCCCGAATTTACCAACTCTAATATGGCTTGTAAGGTCTTGTGTCTTTTTGTTTGTATTGGCTCATATGTTTGTGAATGATCATTCTTTTCATCATATGAATCAATAGTATGCGTATTTTGAGTAGAACGTAACAGGGAGTGGCATATCTCGATCATAGTAAGTTTATCTTTAGATCGGGTGATTGGAAAATTGTACGAATCTGTTTTATACTTGTCGATGAACAATTGTGATTCAAATGTATATGAAACATCTGCTTCACGTGCTACTGCAACATCCACATTGTATTGATGGATTGAATTGGAAAAGTTGCGCGTTCGAAATCTTGTGAATACCTGGCATTTTTTAAAAATCAGATACAAAAAAATTAAATCTCATTTTCCATAAACAGAACACGTATATTGACAATCACAGTTTACAACAAGTATAAAAGTAAATATTCACCTATACTCACATGTGTTCCATTTATGAGAGACTGAAAGAAAAACAACGTAAACACATAGAATACAAGGAGTCTGATTTGGACCATAACTGGAATGTAGAGAATCGTGGTAGTATTTGCCCTCCATCAATCAAACCAATTGATAAATATGATATCTCAAACAAAACAATCATAGAAAATATGGCAAGACAATTACAAGTAATATTTGAAGAATTGTGTGTGGACAATACAGAATTACAAAAGAAAGGAATAAACGAGATAATAGAATGCCTGGAAAGACAACCATGTTCAGTCAATGATATCAATAATCCACTTTGGCTTGCAATATGGGAAAAAAAAAATTGCTCGTAATACACATGCATAGGTCTATATTTTATGAAATTATATTGCATTCTGTATAATCTTGATAAACTTACATCAATGTCATAGAGCGCATCCCTTTGCAGATTCAAAATATTTTCGCGCAACATGTTTAGCAATTCGGCTGCCGAAATCTGGAAGTTTACCTCGGGTAAATCAGATTCAAACGAAGATTCTCCTGGCAAGCACGAGCCTGGTGTTTGGCAACAATTCTGCCAAGAACCCCCACCTTTACATCCATACTTTTGAATATTACTTATATTGGTTCGAATTGCCTCAAATCTTTCTTGCACTTTTACTGCTAGCATTGTGTTCAGGTTATTTTTGTCATTATTTGTGATTTTTTCAATAACATATGCCATCAAACTGATCCGTGCTTCGCTCCCACAAGTTTTCTGTAGAATTCCGGTATTTTCATCAATAACAGCATTGGTAGTATCTATCTCTAAATGTGAATCATACACCGTGTTACCCCAGCAGGGCAGTTCGAATTCCCTTGTGTATCCATTTTTATCTCTTGAGTACATTAAATTTTGTAGTATGTCATCATTATCAGCTGGAAGCATGACTACTTTTGGGTATGCCCCCATAAAAATACAATCAACGTATTGATGTATTAAATCGCCCTCGCTCGAAACAAGTTCCAGATCTAATGTTTTTAGTATTGTCGGAATTTGTGGTTCAAGTAATGTTTTTACCTCATCGAAAAATGAATCTATACAACCCTGAATTGTGGTGTATTTTTGTTTCACTTTCTTGTCTATTACAGAAACTTCTTCCGTATTTAGAGTATTGGACACTCTGAATAATTTTACAACATTGCTGTGTATGGCCTGTTCATCCGAAAACGTGGTCATGGCGATTCTACATTGTTTGTTTTCTCCTACTATTTGTTGTGTTGAACACACAGAAAAATCACTAGAATCATCTCGGCAAAGAATGATATTTGCATTTGCAGTGAATTCGGGTGCCATTGAAGACAAAAAGCCACAAGCATCTGGGCCAGCCCCTGGAATTGTGGCTTCAACTGATTCCGTTTGTATTTCCACTATCTCTTCACCATCTTCATTCAAATATTCATACATTAGAATTCCAAAATCCAAGAAAGCCCCGACGGCAGCTGCCCTGCCGAAGCCACTACCTGTACTTCTGTAAACTGGTCTCGACCCACTTCTATAATTACTAGCAGTTTGTGTTGTTATTGTCGTTTTGATTGTAGTATGTTTTTCATAAGAGAAGTAATCCAAATATGATTCATAATCTTCTTCTTGTGAAAGACTTTGATGAGCAAATGCCAAAAACATACATGATTTTATATCATTTTTAGCTGGCCCAAGTGCTAGACAATTTGTAACGGAATTCTGTTCTGCGTTATTATTGGTCACGCCTAGATACAATAAAATATCATCAGCCACTTTTTTCATGTGCAAAGCAGAAATTTGTGAATTGGTAGATATAAGTTCTGCCAATTCAATATTAAATGCTGCAAAGGCGCCAGCATCCCAAGTTTTGTCATGGAAATTACGCCGACATTGTGCTAGTACCGCCAAGGGCGACACCCCATTTGCATGGAAGTATTCGTCATAGTTTTCTGTGAATAGTGCAGGATACTTTGCATCACAAAAGTTTTGGTTATCTTTTCCTATACAATTTAAATATTCAATACCAATATAATGAAGATGTGAAAGTTCTTGCATAGTGTACGGATTATACACGTACACAGTTATTCCATGTACATTTACCATCTTCAAAATACCAGTACACCACAGTGCTCCATCAATTATATTATGATTTCGTCGACTGGTGTGAATTACATACCCTTCATCACCACAAACGCAATTCATCACTTGAGACGTATCAACTGGGGCAGGATGGCAAGTGTCTGGTTCTATTATACGACTGACTTTTGAAAGACCATATATGACTCCAACAACCCAATCAATTACTAACTGAAAAATTGTGATCCAGAATATACGTGCTTGTTGCGTTAACCAAAATATAGAATTTGTCATATCAACCATGAAAGAAGTAGCAGAAATCTTATTTCCATTAAGACGCACATTCATGTGAGATGCACCAGTTGATAATGTTTGTAATTTTTGTATTATTAATTCCTGGTCTGTTTTGGCTGAAGCACCAAAACTAATATCGTCACCTATATTACATATGCTTGATTCATATTCAATTACATTTACAAAACCTCCTGTAAATTCTGCTAGCTTATTTGTACCACATATAATTACCCATCCAACTTTATACACATAGACCAAGTAAATCTGAAGTACTGAATTCAATAGTTCTGTGACTGCGGAAATTGCGAATGTGTTTTTCAATCGAGTTGCTGGGACAAACAATTGAGTGACTGACTTTTTGTCGTCATTTCCAATATCAGACAGTGACCATTCTTGAGCACCCCCCGCGAAGGCTGTGTAAATAGTAAAGAATAAAGAAGGGAAAAGGGCTGAGAGTGCTACAATTACATCCTTGGTCTCACAGAAGTCAACAATAACAATATTGGTAATACTTTCCAAGTTTAGTGTTTGTTTCAAGTCACTTTCTTTGCTCATCAATAAAATCCCCATTCCAATTTCAACAATTGCAAACCAATACGCATCTGTATTTGATGTGGATAATTCTTTTACTTCTTTTATCAGACTTCCAACCACACACACCAAGCTGCTGGGATTTATAACAGTTCCTATGCAATTTACTGTTGCACATTCCTTAGCAGCATTGCAAAAATCCCTAAGTTCTTGTGTGGTGCATGATTCACATGCCATATAATCACATGTCAACTCTATTGTCACATCTACATTAGTTATTATTCCATTCTGTTTTTGTAAATTCAAAATCATGTCCTCACCTTTACCAGCCAAGCTTTGCTGTCTGAAGCGAGTTTGATCTTTCACGCTTTGGAAGGAAAACGCAAATTCCGTTATCCAATTTTTTACACTAGTCATTATTCGTCGACTACACTGCATTACACTAAAATTAATTGTGCTTGTGTATTCTGAATTGTCTGGAATATTGTTTAGGATGACACCACTGTAAACAGTGGAACGGTCAACTAAATTCGAAAATCTATCATACGAAAAACTTCTGCTAGATACTTGAGTGTTCATGAATGCACTCTGATCCGAAAAACTTTGTATATTTTTAGAAAAATTGTAATGATAATTGCGTCTATTTTCATCTCTATAAAATTGTATTTCTTGTATTTCCGTTTTGTGTGGAAAAGATAAATCTACTTGCTCCTTTAATTTAGTAAACAATAGAATTTTTTTTGGACCACTCGTCGACAATATAACAGAATTACCAGTATTTAATCTTGTGTTTATCAGTTCATATATTCCTTGTGTTCTGGTATCAGCAGTTTCCAAATCAGGTGAAAACACATTGCACATTTGTGCACGATGGATTGCGGTGTCCAGAGATTCATATCGATGTATAACAAACTCCAATTTTGCTATGCAGCGTCTAGTAATACTTGTATCGTCTCCGTAAAATTCTACTACTGATTCAAGAATGCCCATAATTGTATAAATTGCACCTTGTTCTGTTGATTTTGGTGGTTGTGTATCTGGTAAGATGATTATTTTACCAATGACTGTTTCTGTTTGCGTGGCGAGCATCTCGGGGCTTAGTTTTTCACAATTTGTGTAAATTGCATTGGTGATACCATTGCATGTTTCGTCATTAGTGACAGATTGACTATACAACATGTATTCCGAGTGAATTTGTAATGATGAATCAATATAGGTTTCGAATATTATGTTTCCAACACCTTCCAAGTCAGACAATACTAATACCATTGTGCCACGAGAAGTTTCACCAATTGGAACCAGAAAAATTTCATTGACTTCATACCTACCATCTTTGTTATTGTCTGATCTCAAGCAAAACTTGGCAGTTTCGGGGAGTTCTGATGAAGACAACAATGTCATAGAATTGTCCGTTTCTGCTCCATTTACCATGTAACAGAAACCATACAAAGTCCATGGCCTGTCATTCACACTTCTGATTTCTAGTTGCCTTCCAATAACTACTATATATCGCGTACATGAATATCTGGGTCCATAGTCTTGTACAGCCAACGGTTCAAAAATATTTGTGCCCATTCCACGAATTTCGGAACTAGATTTCCAAGCCGGAATAAAAGTCATCAAATCTCCATGTAATGCTGGTCTATTTGGTTTGGGTGTATTGAAACGAGCCTTATAAAACCAATCTATTTCTCGTTGACATTTTTGTCTACAATTCGCAGTCATAGCACACTTCGCGTACACTCCGATAGGGCGTGTAATAATGGTCATAACCTCCAAGTTGTTAGAATAATCAGTACAAGACATACTACTAAGGCCGGGTATATTTAAAAATGAAACCAATTGTGTTGGCACATTTATAGATTCTCGTAATGCTATGTCTACATGTATTTTAGTTTGTGTTGGAATCTCCAATAAAACATCTTTGAACTTATTGACCATGATACTACAAATTCCAGTTTGTCTAGAATTTTCTTGTTTGGCGTACATAAATGCCAATAGTTCTGGAAGAAGTGTATTCGGTAGTTTATATCGACATCTTTCCTCTAAAATCCGAGTGTTCTGTGATTCGTATTGATTAATGTTACAAATGCAATCGGATATGGAACCAAGTGTAATTGAAGCTGATATTACCTGTATTCCAGCGTACACTCCCTCGAAAGTGGCCATACAAGAATGAAAAAGCACTTTTGATATTGGTGAAGAAGGCATTCCCGTCATCTGTGCATAAATTTGACAGATTTTATGTTGGGGGGCAAATAAATGTGTTTTCATTTTACCTGTTGTAATTGAATCAAATACTACGTTACTAAATCCGAAGAACCAAAATTGACGTGCTTCGTAACTGTTTTCTAAATCAGTATTTGCCATAAAATCTTTCTGCAACTGAGCTTGGATAAATTTTAGGATAATTTCATCGAAAATAAAAAATATACCATAAACGCTTCCAAAAATACTAGATGCCAAAACACTAACACCTGCTCCGATACCATCAGTTATTCCTGTTACTACTCCACTTGTAAATGCAGAATCCTTGCCTGCAATTCCAATGATTGCACGATCTATGATTCTTTGAGAACTGGTAGGAATACCAAAAATTGTGCCCATGTATCGAACGGACTTGTATACAATTATATCATACAAACGATTGATTCTCATTAACAGATAATACAATGGCGCCACTGAAAGTGGATGCTCATTGCAATTGTCAAGGGCATAGTGATTTAAACTGCGCCCATTACAGATTGGCACCCTGGAAATCATTCCTTCTAAAATTCCAAAAATATTTATGACATATGAATTTACTACAATTCTCACCGTTCTGACTGTCATCATGGTCGTAAGTGCTACAAATGATCCAAATGGCGGTACTATGTAGTCGTTTTGACACAACATACTATATCTTTCATTTGAAATTTGCGAAAATGATTTTTTCCATGGTATGTTTATTCTCTTTTTCATTGTCTCCAGATTTAGAAAATAATAAACTGTTCTGGATACCATTTTCCTATTTCCTGGAAATGCTGTTGTGTTGAGACCAGTCAAAAACATAAGTTCTTCAATTGGTCCTCTTTTCACAGCGATTGCAACATTCAAAAAATCGATGTATACGATGTCATCAATAAATAAATTTATCAATGTACCACTATTTTGTATACTACAAGCATGTGCTCTTTCGTTCAAGGACCAAAAAATATCAGCACCTTCAAATATTATTTCAGTAGTTGTATCTGCTTCACAACTTCGCACTTGATTAGATTGCATTGTGACATCATACAAAGGATTTGTGTTACATTTGTATATGGGTTTTGTGTAAAATACCCTTGGGGATGAGTAACAATTCTTACATATGATTTCTGTTGTACCACCGAGAGACCCCACGAAGGATTTAGAACATTCTTTCAAATAAGCTCTAAGTGGTAATAAATTAGGATTGACTGCATAAACAACTCCACTCCTTGTTTGTGCAGCAGGATTCCTATGACCGAATACGTCCATAGAGTCATGTGGAATTATGACACCTCCATGTATTTTATTTTCCATGCTATCAGTTCTAATTGATGGGATATTTGTCATTTTCTTGACACTTTTGTATTGTCCGTGCACATCTGATTCTATTCTGTGTATACTAGTTGTCCATTCACAATCTATTGACGATAGTCCACAATCTTGTAGTAAAGAAACGTCTCCGGCAAACATGAATGGTTGTCCAGCTGATGTTAAGGTTCCTACTGGAAAATCCTTCTGTGTCCACAATGAATCATCACTTTTTTGTAGTGGTGGTCTGGTTTGGCAAATCGCCAGTTTTGGATTATCCTTACACACTGTATTTCGTTTTTCAATAAGAACAGAATGTGAATTGGAAAATGTACAAGCAGTGTTTTTTTGTTGTTGTTGTCTGACAATTTGTGTTGTGGAAATATTTTGAATATACATCTGATCAGAAGATTTTGTAGTAGTTTCAGATACATATTCAATCGTCAAATCGGGAACTGAGGCATCTGTGTACACTGAACAGTCTGAATTTGCCACGAACACACCATCCCTCAGAGTTTGTTCGCTATGTAGCATAATTGGACTATTACCAGCACCTTTCTGATGCAATCCTACGCAATATGGGAAACATGTTTGATATATAGAGTCCAGAATACATTCTACACCACGTTCAACTCCACCTTTTGGACACAGTGGCATCACATAAATAATTGCATCTACATTGTTACACTTTTTAGGATCCAACGAACATTCTCGGAACTCATTGAAACTTGATCTTTTTCCTCCTTCATCTCCAGCCAACACCGCACTTTGTGATGGAAACACTATTGGCTCTAGTGAAATTCTTAAATATTGACACTTTACTAATAATGCCGTTTCTTTTTTCTCCCACATCACTGGAATTCTTGTTTCTGGATTAAACAAGATATCTTCCGAATCAAAAAAACTTGGGAAAAGTGCCGTGTTACAAGTAATAATGGCACCAACAGATGTATCATCAACACATCGACATCCCAAAATAGCTGACTTAGAATCACCTTGTTCATCAGTCTCTAGTATAGTAGAAGCGAAGTCAATTGACACAACACCATATTTTATATCAATTTCTTCTTTAAATGCATCCATGACAGTAGTATTTTCGGTATCTGTATTTTTGGTGAAGAATATTACATTTTTTCCATCTGTGATTGCCAAGAGAGAATCTGTTGCTGGAATCATTCTTGTTTCCCTTCCTGCAAAAATTTCGTGATAAATAAATTTGTCCAAAGAGTAATCATCATTCCTACAACTATCCATTGCTTTTGGGTCCCTGTCCAAAAATATGGACAAAACTAACATATGTGCTATATTCAGCCAATTGTCCACCAGCTCACCAACAGCTTCAAGCATTCGCTCAACATACCTAGAAAGAGGGAAAACATCAGGTGCGCAAAGTGTTTTGGAAAGATCTAGACTATACGCTAGTCTACATCGATTTTGAGTTATATCCCACGTGTTCCATAAACAAGACAATAACAAATTGACAGCATTTTCGAGGATAATACTCATATTGTGATCATACACCGGATACAGTAACATCGCTGTGAGTGGTGATATATAAGGACAAAGCGATACTGACAAAGCATGTACTGTTGAAACTATATTTTGCAAAGCAAGACCACTTGGACGGATATCTAAATCCCTGTAGTCGTAATCAAAGCACCTGTGATCCAAATTATGCCATGTTTCCTGTATTTTGTTTGAATCACGAATAGATTGTAACACATTAACATGTCTACATTCCATTGCATTGATATGTATCCATCGTGAAACAGAAATGGCAATAGAAATGAAAAATTCTCCGGCGTGTGAAGAAATGTCTATCAATTGTGATCGATGATGGTTATCTTGTACAAATAATTTGATTATGTCCATACCACCACTCGTTACTGAATCCACAAACCAATTATATATCGGTACTACAATTTCAAAACTAATTTTGAAAATCCACAAACTACTTTTGAAAAGACTAAAAAATTGCGTGTCAACTATGAAGAGATTATATCCTTGAATTACAGATTTCAGAACAATTTCGAAATTATTATTCATGATAGAGACAATCACTATAAATACAATAAACGGAATTGAAAAATAAATGATACTCAAGAATCTCAAACAAAAATCTGCAAACAACACAGTGATGGCCCCTATACTATTTGCCAATAAATTGACCAAAAACTTGATCACATCACTATGTTCTTCTGCTTCGTCATCTATATCATCACCCAACGAACCTGTTATTCGTTTGTAGATTTTTTTCGAAATTATTGTACAAATAACATCTAAAATCTTTGCCATTGCCGACAAATATACATATCCCACACATGCTATAAAGTATATTGTATGAATATTGAGTACCATGACTTCGTAATAGCAGATTTTTTGTACATATATATATAAATGCATCCAAGTGGATGAATGTATTTTTTGCTGAGTTGTGAAAACTCAACTAGAAAATGATGATTCATATCTCAATTTACAAAAAATCATATTGTTATATTGTACGTAATACAAAAAATAAAAAAAATAAAAAAACATACAATTCATTCTGTTGACCTCCTTTCCCAAATTCCGACAATATGCCGAGATTTACAAATGTAGAACTTTGGTGGCAGAAAAATCAGCTCATTTTCCTATTGCCTCCAATTTATGGCTCACATAAACATTTATGGGAAAGAATCGATTCTGATAGTATAGGATGTACTTATTGTGGTATAGTACATATTTGTGGTGCTACAAATAACATAGTGCCATGCAATATAGAAATACAAGACGACACAAGCACTGTCTGCACTTACACTGGTTTAATCCTCAGCAATAGTACTTTATTCGACGAGCAAATTTCAATAAATGATTTTAACTTAGATTACAATCCACTGGCCATGAAAAAAACCATTGCTTTCCGTCACAAAATTTCATCCGAACAGAAATTTGATATATTAAATAAAATAACATCTGATGTCATAGATCTATTTTTTTTCTCTAAACAAGCACAAAAATCACAGCAATTAGAATCACAGAGATATAACAAAAAGATTTCCATTTATTTCTGCACTCATGTCAATCAAGTCCGTTTTTCATTTTCGCATTATTGTGTATTAGACGGTATTGAATTTGTTATGAACAAAATGAAACATTTTCGAACACCAGTTTCAAGTGAAAAAATTCCCAATAAAAAACATTTCCGTGAAATTCAATACATGATAGTATGCTTGCTCTCCAAACTAATACTCCCGAGACCATTTTCTATTTCAATATCGAATCCTAAAATAAAAAATTTAATTGTTAGTTTGCTATATTTGTGTGCTGACGGAATAAGTGTTGGCAATTGTGTGTATCTTCCAAAAGTAGCACTGCTCAAAAGAATAATGCCACTGGAATTAGTGTTGCTACAAGCTTTCGATATTCAACCAAAAATAGTTACTGATGGTGAAAATATTGTTAAGATGTGCATAAACGAATCAAAATATATACAACCTTACATCAGTCATTACCATTCCAAATGTGACTTTGAAAATTCTTTTGTATGTAATTGTTAGTGAAGCACAATAGAGTTTCTGGTAATCTATTGGTGTATTTTGAAAAAAAATATATATATCATCCGAACTCATATCAATCAATTGTACCAAACTCCAATATGCATAAAATTACATCCAACACGGATAGAAATATATTGAGGAAAAAGTTGATAACCATGTTGATTTTTGAGCGTTTCCAAGCTATTCATATAATGCCACAAGAAGAACAAAATATCATTATAGACAAATTGAAAGATTAGTTGCTGTATATTGGTATTTTGGTGTATTTTTATTAAAAATCAAAAAAAAAAAACAAAATCTAGTTTGAATTGTGTTCGAAAAATGTAACAAACTTCATGTAACAAACTTCATGTAACAAAAGTCATCCACAACTACTCATGCACAACTACTATCAATTCAGATCAAAAATTCTCCCACCCTATCAATTCAGATTTGATTTTCTCCCACCCTATCAGTTCAGATTTGATTTTCACCCACCCTATCAGTTCAGATTTGATTTTCACCCACCCTATCAATTTAGATTTAATTTTCACCCACCCTATCGATTTTCACCCATCCTATCAATTCAGATTTGATTTTCACCCACCCTATCAATTCAGATTTGATTTTCACCCACCCTATCAGTTCAGATTTGATTTTCTCCGATTCTACGAATTTAGATCGATGAAATGATCAAAAAACCATTTGTAATGATTTTGATCATTGGAAGTTGTCAAGATTTTGAGGAACACAAGCACATTTTCGTCGAGAGAAGATTCATTAATTTGTGTGTGGAAAATGAAAGCTGGACAAAAGTTTGAATGATGCTTCGTTTAATAAAATCAAAAAATACATCAAAAACTACCTAAGCACATCTGCAGTCAGTTGTTTGGATGTACAGGCGATCACTTTCATTCCTGCCATGCTCTCTCCTCTCGATTTTTTCCTTTCCCCCATGGTGTCGAGAAGATGACGGACAATGTCCTTCGTTTCAGTACTTTCTTTGAGTATGGACAAAGATTTCTTATCAATATCAACTTGTTTCAGAGCGTCGGGTTTGCACTTGTCCCTGTGTCCTTCATTCCAGTGTTGGCGTTGACAAACAACATTACAATACCAAACAACCTTGCACTTGGCACAACGCGACAGATTGTCGCCTGCTTTATTGCAGTACGTACAATTTGCACCTAACATCAGGCGAGCATTAGGTAGCGGCTGAGGCACAGGCACCGGCACAGAATCAAGTAGTGTCATCTTGCTGTACATATCCTCGCACACATCCTCGCACATCTTTCGCACTTTTTGTATCCTCGGAAAATAATTCGAAAATCTTTTAAATAGCCAGAAAATCTATTTTCGTCAATTCTATTTTCATCAAGCAAATATATTTTTTTGAAAGAGACAAAAAAGTACAAAAATATGGATAGTGCACACACACACGTGAAGATTATTAGTGGGAATGAAAATATATTTTGTATTCTTTCGAATAAATGCTAATATGGTATGAAAATATTTTTGATCTGGTTTTTAAAGGAATGCAAGAGTTTTTTTTCGAATTGTACACATACACCAAGTTAATTTTAGAAAATCCTTGCATTCACCAGCTGATGAACACACCTTACAACCAACGAATCCCCATTGCATGGAAGCACTGTAATGTTGTTCTTTTCTATGAGCAAGAAGTACAACAAAAAATAGGAAGAAGAAATAAAATATCTCAATTACATAACAATCACGAATATTTATATTTTTTTACTAAGCCAAAAATAGATTTATGCCAAAAATAGATTATCTAACGATTTTGTTACAAATAAACTATTTGTCAAGAAAGTTATTCAAAATGAGGAGGATAATATGTCCTGTTATACTTCGCAAGTATTCGTGGTGTGGTATATTGGCACTCGTTTTCGCATGCAGGCTCGCGATGCCCACCAACAAAAAATCATTTGACATTCTCCTAACAGATTTTCAGAAAATACTAGGAAAGACAAAGTGTAGGTGGAATAAAAACAAAGACCCAGTGAAGGACAAGAAAAGGGGCAGACTTACTGTAACAGAAACAAAGACGATTTTGGATTACTACTTTAGTCGTTGCAAATACACTCATCAAGTAGTGAAGTCAGCTGGTGTGAACATGAATGTCAGGAAGTGGTTGAAAACAGTCAAAGAAAACACGGAATATATCGTACATACTGGAAAACATGCAATATTTGTAGATGTCGGAGCAACGACAAGCAAGTGGAGCATTTACGACCAATCTGGAAAGAATACAAAGAAAAGTTTGGCAGGAAATAATGGAAAGGGTAGTCTTTTACGTTTGCAAATAAGATCAGTTTTCACAGTCAATATATAGACCTGATTATTTTGTGAAAATAAAAGCAAGTATTCCAAATAAAACTTTGAGTTGTGAATATATTTCAAATTATATACATCTTCATTGGATTAAAAACAGAATTTGAATTTGGACATATATAAATTTATATATATTTTGAAATGATGTTTATTGATTGTATTATTCATTGTGCAATTGATGGTATTTTTGGGACCATAATCATGCCCGACCCAATGTACATGCCTGAGAGAAATACATATATGTACGAGTTTTTAGATAGCGCAATACCGTCTTTATCCAATTGAAAGCACATTGCCATCGTAGTTGTGGATTTTTCCACATATTTAGCAGGTTTTGTAATGATACAATCATAGAATGACAATCTTGAATATTACTTACTGTCCATTGATATGAAGAGGGAAAATAGTCCCATAATAGTTTCAAACAAGCATAATTTTGAATTTCATTTGGATCGTGACGGGCAATATAAGCTTGCTCACTAGCCCCGAAATATATGTCTTGGGTTTTGCTTATACCTTCTTTTATGTATGCATTTATCAAATTCGTATTGCTTGTATTGTATCTGCACAACATATCATGTTCAGTAATGATTAGTCGTGTTGTCATTGATTTATATTTGATGTGGTGTATTAGCTGTGTGCATGATTTCAATATTCTTGCGAGTGCATGTTTGAAATCATCATACCATTGTTGCAGTAGTTGTTCTTTCATGTATTTCTCGAATATAGGTATGCATTTCACAAACGAGTCAACAACACCAACCAATTTTACTAGTTGTTTGTAATTAGGTGTAGATTTACAGTCTTTTTGGCATGCTTGCGTAGTTGCTGATAATTTTTTCAAAATTGTCATCAACTCTTCGTCACAAGTGACCGAACTTATCTTTATTGTGCATAGAGCGTCTTTATCTCTGTATTTTTGCGGCCAAGGTTTCACATACTTCTCAAAAACGACTATTAATGCTTCTGATTCATTTCTTATATTATTCAATAAAAAACGTATATTATAAATATAAAGATTACACGATAAGGATTTGGCTTGTATGCTCAACATGGAATTGGAATCTTAGTTTTGAAAATTCAATAAAGAATATTTATATATAAAATTTATATACAACAATCTATTTATTTAACCATATATATCCTTCATCTTGCGACCTCACTCAAACAAACAGACTGACAGACGTCGAGCGGTCTCTTCTGTCTCCATGGCATTGATATGTTCGTATCTCAGCATGGCCGCAGCATTTTTATTCCCACGCTCGAGTGCTTCACACTTCTTATCCTTATCCTCGCACGTGCTACACGTGAGAGACCTCACTGAAACAAACGACTGCCAGGGCATATCTTTGATTGTTTGGTGTGATAAAACGAGATCATCAAGCTCGCGAAATTTCTTAAAGCACGGTGCGACCAACACTCGATGATGCTCCTTTCCGGATCTGATGAACCAACCGTACATCCATTCATCATCATTGACTGCCGGGACTCTCCCACAAGCATATACATTTTCACGCATATCCAAAGTTCCTACCGCTAATACAAAAGGACATCTCGTCTGTCTTTCCTCGTGCATTGTGCTATATTTTTCGCCTGTCCTCTTGTCTATGAATGTGTGGACTAGAAGTGGCTGCACGGAGTAATGTACACCTTCCTTTCCAATAATTACCATTGACAGGCATGTGTTGGGTTTGACGTAAACATAGGTTGTATCATAACCCAACGTGTTGAATGATTTTAAACAGTAGTTACTAGGGCGCATATTTTCAGTAGGCACCAGTTTCTGAACTTCTTCATCGTCAACCTGTTTCACAACAATGGTAACATTTGGTTTTTGTATTGTTGTTGTTTCAGGTGTCTCGATATACACATCACAATCCGGATCTACGTGCTGTCCTTTATCTTGATGCTGGTACCTGTATTGCAGCATTTCTTCCATTCTTCTGTTTTCTATTTTTTCCTAACTGTTCATATATTTAAACAACATATAACATGTGTCACAAAATGTATATTTACGAAAAAGCTGGAAAATTGTCATGATAATATGCTTGTATGCTTTTAGACCACTGGATGAGGGTTCCGGTCCACTCTGAGGTCCATTTTCGAGGCATTTTTGAAGCGTTTTGAAGAAACTACGTAAAATGGTGTTTGGGCTGTCTTCTACTGGTAAAATCAAGTATGACAAGAAGAACCGTGTCAGTAAGAATAATGCTTGAAGTTATGAGCATCCCCTTACTTCCATTTATTTAATTATTGATTTTTTTAGAATCTTTTACAATATTTATCTAGTTATGTACTTTTGTAAATGAACTTTTTTGAATCTACATCTCATACATATACACTTTATTGAATCATTTCTGGAACTTTTTTTGAATCTACATCTCATGCATACGCCTTATTGAATCATTTCTGGAACTTTTTTGAATCTACATCTCATACATACACCTTATTGAATCATTTCTGGAACTTTTTTGAATCTACATCTCATACATATACACCTTATTGAATCATTTCTGGAACTTTTTTGAATCTACATCTCATACATACACCTTATTGAATCATTTCTGCATTTTGGCCTGGGTGTTCAGGTGTGGAGCAAGAAATGATCAATGAAGATCCAGTGATAGTTGTAGGGAAGGGACTCATGTCGTTGGGTGAGGCCAAGAAACTTGTTCATGATGGTGTTATCCCACCATTCAACATCAAGGATCGCATCAATTTGAATGTGCATACAAAGCTCCCCGATGGTTTTGTTATCTTTTTGTAGGAGATTTTTTCACGGACGAGGGAGAGAAGCCGGGGCAGGAAGGCTGTATATAACTTATATTGTACAACAACGGCAACTATTGTATGTTAATATACTGATTGCAATTTTCGATTTTCCACACTAAGTTGAGTTTGAATAATGTACACTTGAAATCAATTGAGGGAACTAGATATGATCTCTATGGAATTGGAAGACGTTACAATTTTTGAAATAAACTGCCAATTTTTAAGTGTACATGCATTCTCCCAAATTCCTAGAAAGTTAAAACACTTTGACTGTTCAGTCCTATTTTAAATTGAGGGCACAGGTGTAAGAGATTGGCGGGTACTCACAAAATATGGTTTAGTTGATTTTTACATAAAACTCAAGTTGTTTGAATTCTAAATTGTATATAAGTGTTGATTTTATACAATGTCAATATGTCAAATATGTCAAATATGAAAAAACAAAAAATTTTGGATGATAAGAAGTTTTTGCGTGCTGCAGAGGAAGAACTTTTGCAAGACACTCATGTGGTGTGTAATATCCTGGACACGGACTGTATTGGAGTTATCAAAGGATTTACGTCGAGTACGTGTGAGTTCACGGACGATATTATATTATTAGTCAACTTGCTGTATATGGAAGGAGCCAACGGGAGCACTGTCGACTTGCTAGCCAACGGGAGATCCAAAGCCGCGACACCAATCACCATTTGCTGCTTGCTAAGACCATACGAGGATCCCCACGGCGGCAAGAACCTTCGTGTCAGTCAATCCGAGGAGTATGGTAAGACAGTCTGCATAGTAGCGCTGTCGCCGCTGATTCCACCCAACTTCCTCTTCTGGGGCTGCAGTTTTGGCATTTCATTGTGGGCGCGATCGGTACTGGAAAATCTCGAACGTGAACATTTCACTTTAAAAAGCGCAATTCGTAAAAACAGACATTTAAAGTGAAGTTTTCGACAAAATAAAGAAATATAAATATTATTCCATAACTATGTATATTTTGTTTTTATATATTTTTCTATAAATCAATGCATGACACTTGGAAATCTAAGTTACAAATATGAAATTTCAATTCATACAATTTTTAGTGGATTGTGTGCAGCCCGTAGAACATCCTAGAACATCCTACATACAAGAAGAATCCTTGTTGGCATGAGAAACTCACGAAAGGTGATGTGTATATTTGGATTGGGGTCCTTACACCATCTTCGACTTACAGTGGGTTGACCTTGACCGATACAACTGATTTTGAGGTTTTTATATGTATGTATGTTAATAGTCAAAAGGGGCTTACATTCCATATATTTTGGCCAATTGTCAGAATTAACACATGAATAATTTGATTTTTGAATTTGTTTATATTTATTTTTGATATATAAGTAGATGCCAATAAAGAATTTGTTCTAGTCAATCTGAAACTACTTGCTTAAATAGGTGAATACAGTTGCTTTCTGAAATCTTATTGTAGGTTTCGAGCAAGCCGCCGTGTACCGACATGCAATATGCGCAAATGCATGAGAAGATGGTACCTGCAAACAGCAAGTCGTGGGCGAAACCTCTATCCGGCGGACCGCCTGGATTGATGGGACGTATACAACGACAGAAACTGGTCAAGGACACACTGGGCCTGAGACTTAGCAAGAAGAGAGACGGCCATGCAATATTGGGTCTGGTCGATCAAAACCACAATATGAACAGGTTCGTGTACCCCAAGAGTTTGCTGCCTATTCCGATGAACACGGAACTGACGGCACTATTGGTTCATGAGTGCCGTAATTGCAAGCACAATGTGCAATTCGAATTGGTCAGTGTCAGCCCCACACGACTTCACCCATTCTATCAAGTGAGTGGCCTCATGAACTTGAAAAACGCACTGACACCTACGGATTGGCATCGCCGCGCCCTGAAATTGTTCGCCCTGGAGTATGCAGACGGTGAAGACATTGACGAAAGAACCGTTAAACTGCTCGAACTGTTCCCGGGCGCCGTGCTCGAATACACGGAGACGGGCGAAGAACAATATCCTATCAAGAATGGTGTGCCGACAATGGTGGTGGTGGACCCGCCTGTGCGGTGCACGGCCGAAAACCTCGAAGCCGAAATCGATTCCCAATTGAGGGCCGTGCAAAAGTACGATTCGCCATACTGTGAGGGCTGGGTCATGCATTGTCTGTGGAAAACAGGCGACTACAGGAACAGTCTTCAATTGCAGGGCGAGACCAACAAGTACTACCATACAAGCTTGTACAAGATCAAGTGTGTCAGACAGTGTGTGGGAACATGCATTGGATTGTTTCGGAAAATTACCAAACACAGAATCTCGAGCAACAAGGAGCACGCGAGCACCACCACCGTGCACGCCATCGTGTGCTTCAAGACTGCGAACGGAACTGAAATGACAATGGACACAATCCCACTCTCTCCTGTAATGGCGACGAAACTTCATGAACGGTTGATACCGGACAATGAGGTCGGACTGCTACTGCATGAGATTGACTGGTATGTGAACACAAAAATCCCAGAACCACGATTTATCGTCTGTGTACAGGTATTCGAGAAACAGAACCCCTTCTCCAATCCGACGCGAACTCAGCAAAATATATTTGCATTCGAAACCCCCCAAACACGCACAAACAAGGAAAGCTCGAAATCCGAGCAAGGTGCTGCGCGTGTTCAGGCGGGGGTCATGGAGGCGGCTGTGGATAAGGCCCGCAAGCGTGTTCACAAACAGGCAGATCGTTACGATCATCGCACAGGCAAGCAAGTAGGGCCTTTGAAGCGTGCCAGGCAGGATGCAGCAAGCGCCGATTTGTGTGCCTATTTAGGTACGTGTGTACCGAAATACTTGGAGAGTGTACCAGACAATCCCGAGATGATTAGACTTGGAATTAAAGAACAATTGGAAAAGCAGGCTGCACATCTAGCCCAGGAAGAGAGGGAAAAAGGAATGCCTTCGTGGTGGCAAAATGTGCACCAAGGCAGATCACAACAACACGAACAACTGGCTAGCATCATAAATCGTTGTTTGAACCAACGCACAGTCCCAGACTTTACGTACACCCACCCACATCTCAGGAAGCAGTTCTCGCAGGTGGCGCAGAAAATCGACTTTGATTGGAAGCTATACCCGACACTTGCCGATTTTGAGGACACCCCAGAGAACTTGATAAAAGAAGACCGGAGGCGCAGTGCTCACAATGAACGGCTCATGACCCATGATGCACTGCTCAAGACGAATGCAAAAATAGCGCGTGAACTCGATAAAAAGGCCAAACACGATATTTGGTTAACAAGTGCCGAAGGCGTGACATGGAAAGAGAGGTATGATAAGGAGAAGGCAAATGAAGCCGCAACTGCTTTAGAGAAAACACGCGTGAAAGAGGCAAAACAAACGGCCAAAGCGGCAACGGCTTTAGAGAAAATACGCGTGAAAGAGGCGAAACAAACGGCCAAAGCGGCAATAGTTTTAGAGAAAACACGCGTGAAAGAGGCGAAACAACCGGCCAAAGCAACAATTGCCAGAAAGCAAGAGGTAGCGCCCAAAAAATCCCAATCAAAAACGACAGCTCGCAAAGAAGCAAAGGAAATAGCTCGCAAAAAAGAACAGGCATTTTATAGGTGTGAAACATGTGACAAACCGTGGGCGGGCACCAGCGATAATGGTATGTGTACCTGCAATGCCACTGCCGCTCCCGCTCCTGCGCAACCACTTGTAGAAGCACTATCAGCGGAGATGCAGGCAGCTTTGAAGTGGTTGGAATCATAGGGGGTCTCGAAAGAGAGAGTTTCTATTTTTTTAATAAAGTTGGAAACTAACAATGGTGTGTTATATTCTCTGCATATTTAAACGCGTTCTTGGACTTACAGTGGGTTGCCCTGAACTTGTACAAATGATTTTGAGATTTTTATATATATGTATGTTAATAGTCAAAAGGGCCTTACATTGCATTTTTTGGCAATTGTTAGAATTAACACAAGAATAATTTGATTTTTGAATTTGTTTATATTTATTTTTTATATATAAGTAGGTGCAAAAAAAAATTTGTTCTAGTGAATCTGAAACTACTTGCTTAAATAGGTGAATCGAGTCGCTTTCTGAAATCTTATTGTAGGTTTCAGAGCAGAATGTCCGTAATGGAGAGTAATAAGCGCCTTCGTGATGACGAAAATAAAACAGTAAGAGAGCAGAATAAGCGCTTCTGTCAAGAAGCTGAAAATGAAGAAAAAGAAGCTTCTCGTTCGTTTGTTCTGGAAAAGTCAGTAGACAACAACATTTGTCTCGTTCAAAAATCAATGCCGGACAAACCGTTCATACTGATTAAGAATGACGGTTGGGGTCACCCCAAGTCATGCAAGAAAGCAGGCATTTCTGACAGCTTGCGCCTAAATTCAGAATGTAGATTTATGATCATGCTTGAGAAGGATGCTCTGTACATACTGAATGGTACATCGTGTACAGATCGCGTGTGGTACAAGAACCCAAAATCTTTATCCCCAGTCCTGCTCGAGGAACGCCAGATAGTATATCTTGTAGAGAACAGCGAACTGACAATTGGCGACAAGGAGTTTACTGTCAAGTGTGTGCATAAAAAACGGAATGTTTTTATCAGTTACACGCCTGTTGGGCCAAATCAAACCAAAATTGTCAAAAAATTGGAATATGAAAAGAAATGTGTGATTGGGACCCAATCTGGTAATTACATTAAAATCGAAAATGAGCCTTATATTTCGGGAAAACACTGCATTATCAGTAATATCGAATCTGGTGTTGTTTTGACGGTGAAAGGTCAGAATGGCATTTTCATGGACAACAACATGTCTGGGGGTAATATCATCAGACAAAACCAATTCAAGAAACTCATTGATGGCAGTGTCATCCATATTCCTCGTGGACCATGTGGTACATTTCTGTCCTACACTGTGAAATTAGAATAATTTTCAAAAGCGTCTGGTGAGCATTGTCGCCTCAGCGACAAAACCTTCATTTATATTACTTGTAATTTTTTTTTAATAAAATATTTGCAAAAAGTGTTTGAAAACAATCATCATGTGCATTCTTGCATTTATATATATTTTATTTGAACAATGAATATGATGATTACGCTTTGATATTGCAAAACTCGACAATTTTGCAAAGTAATACATGTGAGAGTTTTGGGTTTGACTACCACGTCTCTAAGTATTGTAAAAATCATCAATCTACCAGTCCTGTCATTGACTAATTCTCGACCACTACCTGCTCTCCATACATATCGAAATTCAGAGTTGCGATCAACATTTTCTGGTGTGTCACTTCATGCTGCAGGTTCGAACATGTTAAAATCGTATTTTCCATTTTTTCCACCAGATCCTTGATGATCATGTTTTGTGTTTGGATAGTTGTCTCCATATTTTTGGATTTTTTAAGAATGTTCTCAAGCACTTCAACATCAACAAGCGTATTAGCCATGGCGTACGTGCGTATTGGTATTGGGATTACTGAGCAAATGGTAAAAACAACATCATTATATACAGTAAATCTATTTCTGGTAATTATCAAAGAGACAACTCTAATATATATTTGGTATGTCAATGATGATTCATCATTGTTCACCCTATCAATCATAGTAAGTGTTTTGCTTACACCAACAGATAAAGGATAAACAATACGTTGTGTCCTAACATATTGTGTATGCACAAAATATCATTTTAATAAATTTTGAGAAAATTATCACAATTCAATTGGTCAAATATATATATAAATAGTAAACATTTTTCTGTGCAGCCATAAAACACATAATGTCAAGTTCCCTGTATCGTGTTCAAGAAATTAAAAATTGTGCATTGACATTTGAAAATGAAAATATTAAGAAGATAAATCATGAAAAAACTCAAGAATGTGTTCATATGCGTGCTGAACTTGATAAAAAAAATAAAGAATGTTTCGACATACGTGCTCAACTAGACGAAAAAAATAAACAATGTACGTATACCAGTATTGAATTACACAAAACACAAGAAGAAGTTAATTTTTACATAACCCATTTAAAAAAATTGTCTATTGACGATTTTAGGTGTGAAACGAACAAAGAGTTTGAAAAAAACCGCATCAAATACAATAATTTATTACATCATTACAACACATTGTTTCATAAATACGAGAATTTATCAAAAAAATACACAAATCGTATGTTTGATATAAATCACGATGAACTTCATTATTGACCGCATTTCAGTGCTTGAGAGTGCGTATATATAGTCTATATCATTTGAGACACGATATCGCGGGACTCGGAATCAAGATCTCAAGCACTTCAACATCAACAAGCGTATTAGCCATGGCGTACGTGCGTATTGGTATTGGGATTACTGAGCAAATGGTAAAAACAACATCATTATATACAGTAAATCTATTTCTGGTAATTATCAAAGAGACAACTCTAATATATATTTGGTATGTCAATGATGATTCATCATTGTTCACCCTATCAATCATAGTAAGTGTTTTGCTTACACCAACAGATAAAGGATAAACAATACGTTGTGTCCTAACATATTGTGTATGCACAAAATATCATTTTAATAAATTTTGAGAAAATTATCACAATTCAATTGGTCAAATATATATATAAATAGTAAACATTTTTCTGTGCAGCCTTTCTGAGCAAATGTCTGCGGCTATGGAATTGCTCATGCAAAACACAAAGAAATGTCAAGAAAAAATCAATAGTGTCTGAAATAATTGAGATGAAAAATTGATCACACATACATATATGTATATATGTGTACATAATATACCTCATTAAAAACTATCACAATGGTAGAAAATTTCCAAAGCACAAAATATCCGTCGTTTGGGCTGACATTGTACTCTTTTTTTCTGCTAACAGTTGTATTTTTATACATTGATCAAGACAATGTGAGCGTTGGTAGATCAGGGTTGCTAATATTGGTTATCTGTTTTTTTCTTGACCGTTGCTGTCGAGCAACATTCAATTTGGTATCTTTGGTATTTCCAGTCATATTGACTATTCATAATATTGTTGTCGGGAGTAAAATTAATGCAGTTCAAATTTACTTGTTCATGCTTATCACATTATGGATGATTGGTGTGAGTATGTCTGTATGTTTACACCGTTACTTTTCGCACAGAGCATTCCAGACAACACGGGCCATGCAGTTTGTGTTGGGAATCATATCTTGTCTCGCATATCAAGGTGGACCGTTGTTCTGGGCAATGCAGCACCTGAGACACCATAAACATTGTGATCAAGAAGGTGATCCACATTCAGTCACGAAAGATGGATTTTTGTACGCGTTTATTGGTTGGATGATGAATCCCTCAAGTTACGAAGATAATAATATGGACTATTCGTCATTGCCAGATTCCTATTTTGTACCGGAAATGATATCAGTTGAAATATTTCACATGGCTCCACCGATTTTATTGTGTGTGATTGTTACATACAATTATGGATATGACGTTATGATTCGCATGGTTTTATGTCCAATGCTCACTTGTCGATTAATTACACTTCTCTTTAATGTTGAGTTTCATCCATATAAACATACAACAAAGAAATGCAATGCAATAGATGATGATAGGGTATTGGCGAAATTAGTGGGAGAATCAAGACACTCAGATCATCACGCACATCCAAGGAAATCAAAAAGACCTGACTGGGATCTTCCGTATTTATTTTTTATTTTGCCGCTGAAATCGTTAGGCTTGATATGGAACTGTCAGTGATGGCCATTATTGAATTTTAGATTTATTTCAAAAAAGCAATTAATTTTTATTAGTAAACAATTCTCGATTTTCAGACACCAATATCCACCCACTTGCTGCTGTGATTATATATTTAGTCCACATTAACTTGTTATGCGGATGCATCAATTCATTTCTTCGTTTTTCTCTGTTCATTTCATAGATTTTCTTGACAATCGTACGATCTACTGTATCCAACACGCTGTCTAGACCGCCAGTACTTTGCACTAAACTCCGGATAAAATCATTTACCACCGGCATAGATCCATATTTTGTTTCTTTTTTGATCCTAGAAAATTTATATTTATCACAACAAAAACATCGGATGTAGACTTCAACTTTGTGATCCAGTCTCAACATTATGGCTGATGCATTATTGTTGTGATGTATGTGATCTTTGCCTTCTAACCATGCAGAGACACATTTAGCTGGATTCCTTATATAAAAGGGGAAAATATCACTTAGAGTGATTTTTTTCAATTGTAGCAATTCAAATACAATACGAGGAAGTACATTAGGATTTACATCCTTCAGTTCTATTGATGAATTTTCGTTTATAAATATTTTTTCAAAATAATGTGGAATCAGTTGTTTGAATGTAGTTGCTTTATTCAAATTTGTGTAATCCTTGCCATTCCTTTCTGATTGCAATATAATTTTTTTGTTATCTCTTTTCCTCTTTTTTTGACCAAATTCGCTTCCAGTTAGAAATTGGAAAATCGGCAAATTGTGGTCTACTTTGGTTATTAATCCCTTTTCAAAGTCTGCTATCTGTTCTGCTGTGTTAAAATTCAAGACATTCTCGACGATTGTCCCATCTGCTAACACTTTTTTGAATGGGGAATCTTGTCCAAACTTCGAACAAAGTTCCGTGCGGACACATCTGTTTTTGGTGTACACCAGCAAATCACAAATATCGTTTTGTGCTAGTGATCTGACAAAATTCTGCATTTGCATATCATTGTTATTTGCGAAAATCACATTTGGACATACAACATGATAACTATTGCGAAATATGTCTTCTTCTCCATTTTTCCCGATTTTGAGTCTACTAGAAGTATTAATATAGAACAATACTTTATCCTTTGATTTCCATACTGATTGAACGCGATTGGTAATTATTGCACACAATCTCAAAACACGTTGATATGGATCTGCACACTTGCCATTCCATTCCACATCCAGATATAACTTACAACGATTTCCTTCCGAAATCAATTCATATGCACATCGTTTCGTAGTTGGCATGCTCTGGATACATGTCAAATATTGATGAGTTGATGACATCAAACCATATGATTTCGATCCTTGACAATTTTTATCCCATGCAATTAAAAGTGTATTTGTTTTATCTTCTAACTTCTCATATGCTGAAAATAAATCTTTGCAGACACCAAACCATCTACCAATTCCAGGAATGTTCGTATGATAAAATGACATACAGGCAAAAATAAATTTTCAAATTTGTTTTAGTGTACGGAAAATGTTTTTTTTATTTTTTTCTAAATGCAATATGACAAACAACATTGTACATAAGGATTTTGAATTACACTTGGATTACAGATATTTTACTTTTTTATAAGATACCAAACAGCTGGTGTCAGAAGGTCCTTGCTCAAACGGATTTTTCCATTTCTGTATTGACGGTGTTTCACAGTCATCCAAGTACAGCCATGATGTCTCCGTACCAGAGTCGGGTGATGGAACAATTTCAGAAACACAGACATAATGTCCAGAATCTACACTAAAATGCTCGTTTTTGTGAAGGATAATTGACTTCAGTTTCCAACACTCTTTCCAACACGTTTTATTGGATCCATACAATACCATTGGAAGTAAGATTGTTGTTAAGTTCTTTATTGGTAGATTATGTACATGATCCCATTGAGTTCTCACAATGTGGAAATCTATAATATCAATAGATTTTACAAAATCGTGGTCAAAACTCTTATCTCCCCGATTATTAGTAATAAGGTCTTCTAACCCTTGTACGCTGCCATGTTCAGGATCAATTGTTAATATGATTGGTGGTGCTGTGTATGGGATAGGTGAGTCTTCTGCCAGTGTTTGATATAGCCAATACAAGAATTCATCAACAGCATGTTGAATTTTCAATGTTTTCACTTCAACCCCATTTTTCATTTCAACCCCATTTTTCCAACCTAGATATCCGCATTGACTTCTAATTGTATTCATTGTCTGGCTTGTGATTTCACTTGGAATATGTGGAAATTTTATACTATCTCTAATTGGCTTAACAAAACCTTGCCAGATCACAGTGCGAAGATTTTTTGTTTGATCGTTGGCTGGTCTGTGGCCCACCGGGCGATTAAATATCCACGAGTCTCTATTGCTGGGTGTTGAAAATAGGTAGAACAAGACAGAGCTTATATAGCACGTGCAGTCTGGATTTCGCACTCTTATTCTGTATAGTGAAGAGTTTGAATTCTGTTCTGGTATGTGTTCACGTGAATGAAACAAATTATCAGGTGGCTGTTGTTCCTTCCTCCCCGAAGTTTCTGCTCTTCTCTTCACCACGTGGGTAATGTCCTGAAATGGTGTATTGTAGTTCTCAGAATCATTTTTCTTTTCCATGTTTTTCTTGTAGCAGAGATTGGTAACGCCTACGCTATAGTTTAGAGACAGGATTTCGGTTTCAGTGATAATTGAATAAAATTGTTCGTCACTAACATTTAAACATGTCCATTGTCTTGTACCATCTTTGTTTTGTGTCATTACCACAGAGCTAAAGTTATTAGTTTGATCTGGTAACCTCTTATCACGAATCATGGAAACAAGATCATAATTACAATCATTTATTTCAATTTTCAAGCTTATTCGCACTTCGCCAAACGAATTTATAAATTTATTCGTCTCTGGGTCTAATTCTTGTCTTCTGATTTCGAAATGTAATTTGTCATTTGTTTCTATGTGATATAGGTCATTGACTAGATCTTGAACAGTTGGTACATGATTAGATCGTTTTTTGAATTCCAAGACACATATTTTTTGTTCAATATATGTGCCAATCTGTAACGATTCATCGAATAGGTATTGCAAAAATTGAGTTGGATGGTAAACGTCCACACAGTACTCCCAATCACATGTGCACAAGACAGAAGCAATATCAAACATGCCATCTTTAAAAATGTTCATCTCTAAAAATTTTGACCATACAATTGGCAACAAAAAGGAATGTAGAATGGTACGTCTTAACATGTCAATTTTTTGTTTTCTCACCAATGCAATATTCAAAATGGCCTCAGATTCTTCAAATCGCCCAGAGCGTTTCTTTCGTCGTTGATTTTGTTTCAAGTCCGGTGATTTATTGAAATTCTTGATTTCTTTAGCGGATGCACTACCAAACAAATAGAAAAGTGATGATGAAATATAAGACGTATTCATCAAATAACACTCTGTTCGAGAATCCCTACGTAGCAAATCATGAACGTTTGGTAACAAACTACATTTTGTTTTGTCAAACAACGAGTTCTCATGGTCAATTTTTTTTGTAAAGTTACAAGTTTCGAAAAGAATTACTTTTTCTTCAAAACTGGTTAATAAAGTTATGAAATGTGTGGTTTTCTCTTGTTCTTCACGGGTTATATTGATGTTTATTTGTTTGTCTTTGTAACTCAAAAATTGGGATGTTACCACCCTATTATTTTTAAAATTCATGTCTTGAAAATCAATACCATCTGTGTTTTGCACGAAGTCCCGTTCTTGTTTTTCCATTTCATCTACATTGAAAACTTGATTGCATAACCTCGTTTTATACATGTCATTGCACAATCTTTGAACATGTTTGAAGTTGAGCTCTATACTAATAGCACTTTGACCAGCATCACTGAGCATAATAAAATCACCCAAAAATATTTGCACAACATTATTTTCAGGTGTTATTTTATAATTGTCACGAGCAACACTAAACAAAGTTGAGATCTGCTCGTGCGCGTCAAGAGTAAATTGTATACTATGGTCTATATATAATTGCAAAGTGGCATGATTCTCTTCAATTGATGTATCTTGCTGAAAAGTAAGTGTGTTTATTCCTTCATTTCTTCCAATATATATTGGTTCCAGATTCATACATTTTATCTTCATTTTGTGATCTTTTGTTGTATGATATATTGAAAACAGATCCAATTTATCATTGGATTTTAATAGATAGTTGTAAATTATTTTGTAAAAATGATCAACATTGTTTGTCGTGTACATCAAATTGTTGCTAATTTTTAATATGGAACTAAACAAATTTGGAAACTCAGTTTCAGCTTTATTTTTGTAATGATCTTCTGACATTTTTTTTCTGTTTTGGTTTTTTCTGTTTTGGTTTTTTCTGTTTTGGCTTAAATAGTTTTTGAACACATGACTACATACAAATAAGACGACTATTTACAAATTAGGTATCAATACAATTTTATCGATTTTATTGGTAAACGAAACTAATATTTCAAGTTATCATATCTTATGTGTTCTGTTATATATATATAACAAATATGCTTGAATTGTTTTATACATAGTGTCTGCATTATAGTACATACTATGTTTAGAACAAACTGGAATAACTACAATGGAGTTATTATAAATATCCAATAGATTATATTTATTTTGAATGGTACTAACATGACACATGCAACACACATACTTAGAAGAATCAGGGATAGAAATATGCGAAATATTACCATTCATGCGTTGTTGCATGTAATTGCGTGTGGCGATTGGCCACTTTTGTTCTTTCTTATCAGAAACAAATGATGCACACACCAGTGATTGTGAAGTGGTCATGCTTGCAATAATGGAATGAAATGACAATGTATTAGTATTCCGACCCCATACAATACACTTGCAATCACATGGTATCATTTCTGTTGGGTTTCTGCTTTTTGGCACACATTGTAATTCAGTGGCATTTCCAGTCAAAACGACTATATTTGCACAACACGTAGATAATACTAGTGGTGTACCACAAACAACAGCAACACGTCCTAGCATATCAATTTCGAAAACGCTTTCAGTGATATTACACGTATTACACATAAATACATCATGTCGAACATCATGTCGAAAAGTGGGAAATATATAATTTTGTGTACAATTAATACACAAAACCAGTGTTCTGATAAATTTTTGCTTGTTAAAATTATATGATGCATGCTTTGATGTATATCTCGACAAAGCCAGTGTTTGATTTTGAATACAAAGCTCACTTAGTTCATATACACGCACACAACGCATTGTATCCCAAATTGTATTAAGTTGTTGTAAGGGGATAGATCGTCTTGTACAATATGAATTGAAAATAGAAAAATTATTTGTATATGGTATCTCTGAAAGATATACGATTGCTTTTGTTAATATTTCTGTTTTAGTATGTCTTTGCTTTTGTTTGTTTGATACCAACATACATCTTTTTTTAGTATCATACATTTCTGCATATGACACAGAAAGACTATTCTTGTTATACCTTGCACTACGCTCAAACATCACATGGCACTTTGATTTCATATTCGAAAACAAAATACCAATTATGCATGCGGGATTCTCTTGTTGCATTCGAATTTTGCTGTAAGCCGAGTTTATGTCCACTCGTAATTGTTGTCCAATATTAAATATATTAGAAGACATTACCAGTATATTTACATTCCTCATGTAAGCTGTTTGTGGTAATGGGTTGACGTTTTGCATGAAGTAATAGATATATTCCATTATACATATTTTGATGAGCGTTTTGTTTTGGACATAAAATATATTTCTATCTTGAAATGATCCAATAATCAAATTTCTGAAGAAAATGATGATATTAACTCTTATATCGAAATCTACATCTTTTACAGATATATGTGGATATAATGATAATAATGTTGCTAGACAACATCTAATCAATATCAAAAGACTGTCATCACCACTTTCTGCCCATGCGTGGTCGTGTTTGACCCTTCTTGGATTTTGGAAAAAAGGCACACACGATCTGAGCAATACCACAAAATCATCTTCGTATTGTTTTGTTGGTAACATACATTGATGTAATATTGTAGTTACATCAGGCATGTCTTGTATTGTAATTCCTATGTGACCACTATGAGTTTGAATTTCTTGATTGTGGAAAAATCTAGGATAAATTGTTGAAAATGCACAAATGCACGACAATTCTTGTATTTGTGTACGTGCTATTGTATCACCTAAACGAACTCGATTTTGTAAATTTGATATTACATCTATCATTTCATTTTGACTCGTTTTTCTTAAGTCATCTGATAAAACTGAACATGGCCGCCCTTTGAGTGTTTGTGGTAAGTTGTATTGTGATGCATCATTAATACATGATGACATGTCATTAAGAATGCAAAATTGCTCTTTTACTCGCTTTTTGGGAATTTTCCTTTTTGTCTTTGTATTTTGTCCCAATATTGTAAAAGAGTAACATTCTCCACTCACACCCAAAGGGCATTTCAAAAATCCACATTCACCTGCTTCATATAAAAGACAGCACTTTCTTTGTACACTGAATAAAAATTACGCTGATGTCTCACTACTGGCATTGGTAGATTTTGGATCGGCCCACTTGGTGGACAAACTAGCATTGCAGACAACTTATATTCTCCTGGAGTGGAATGTGCATTACAGAATCTTTGTATAATTCCGTTTACCACCACACCACAGTGTAAGATGTCATAAAACAATATTTGAGTAGTAGCACGTGTACAAGGCAGACACATTCCAATCACATCGCCTTTTTTTTCTTCCCATGGTAACACATACTCAACACCAACAAAACTTTGTGTTTTATCTATGAACATACACTCACAATTTTCACCACGTATACATGAACGTTCGTTTTCAGACAATTTTTCCCGTAAGTATGAGTCTTCATATGATTTTGATACGATTCTTATATTGTTTGTATATGTGACGGTACTCGAACTACTCCCTTTCAATGTTGATCTATAGCTTGTTTCATTTACTATCATTGTTAGGTTTTTTGTCATTCCGTTGATAATATTTTCTATTTTATCTGGCCTTGATGGTAGTTTTGTCATAGTCATTTTTATTACATTTTTTAAATCTAATCCATTTTCCACACAAAATATGGGATCCTTCTTGTTTAGGTTTGGATCAACATTTTTTTCAATCAGATTTTCAGAATTGATTTCATTAAGCTTATATTCTAAATCTTCTGAAGTTATACTTGATTTTGATTGAAAAATATCTTCCTCTTTTTTTGTGTCTGTGTTTGAATTCCTCGATCCTTCTGTTCTTTTACGTTTTCGTTTGTCTAACATGGTTTTACATTGTTCTATAGAATCACTTTGTTCTATATTTATGTCCTTCCATGCATTTGGAACTTGATTTTGCATCAAACGCAAATGAAAAGTGTACTGCCTGAAGACAATAGTATTTTTATAGCCAAGACATTAGTATTTTTTTGTTTTTTTAATGAAACGTAATACAGTATGTAGTGAATGATGTACACTCATCAGAGACTAGTTGTCATACAATATAAATTTTTTTCAAATTATATATTTCTTGTCAAAAACAACAAACATTACATTTTTCACTACATAAATAAATACGTTTCAATTTTCAAAAGGTCCTAGTATAAAAAGGTCTTAAAATAGGTCAAAAAAGTTCGTAGTATAGAACATAGATTTTGTATTGCCCGAACATTGATAATACTATATATAGAGATTGAAATATTTGAAATTGTCGAATTCGTTTTTTGAAAATGGGCTTGGCTTGCTTTTGGCATAAATCTTCTCACCGGAACAGTAAGCTTCAAATTCTATGCAAGTATAAAGGGATGACCTGTCGTATGGGGTGGGCCACATTTGTTAGATGCCCGGTCGCTGCTGCTGCTTTTGCCCTCAAGCGTCGTCAAAATATAGAACGGGACAACCGACAGTCTCGTCGAGTCATCAAGAAAATATAATAAATTTAATAAAGATTTAAATATTTGCATTTCTGTATACATGCTCTTGACAATTGGTATTTGTACTTCATCATCAAAAGACATGAGTATATATTTTTATAGAGACATGACATTCTATCAGAATAAACATTATTTAGATGCTCCATTCATCCAATGGAGAATTTATGTCATATGACATACTTTCTCACACATCAAGTATTTAAAGTATAAAAAGTGCCCATCAAGGGAATTATCACAAAGATTTCCATTTCCTATGAATGCTCAAAATGAAGGACACGGTGTACAAATTCTGCGACGATTTTGACAAATTCGTGAGGTGTTTCTTCATGCACGCAGTGCCCAACGCCTACAACCTGGACAAATTCTAGAGAAGGAATCATTTTCTTTAGTGCGCAGCTGTTCGAGCATTGTACGATTTTATCTTCGGTTCCGTGAATAATGAGCACAGGCAAACCATTCTCTACCAAAATTCTGAGTGCGCACGCGATTGATATGCAACTCACTGACCTTCTGGCATCAGAAAAATTTTGTGAAAATGCAGCGGCTGGCCCACGCCATGACACCATACTACGTAAAATCAGAACAATACCATCATCCCAATTTTTCACTGCACGTGGCCGTCTGTAACCGTCAATACGATGTTGGGTTACCATGTATTTGCTCTCATGGAAAATCATAATCTGTAGTATTGTTCTCCAAAATCCCACCCGACGCACGAGCTGATGTAACACAATGCGCATCAATGGCTGCACGAACCACGCCACGAAGTATAAAACTGTCTCGATTATAGCACTGAAAAATGCGATTATTAGTCTAAGTGGCATAGACATAGTGTGGGGTTCTGATTTTTTTTCATATGCCCACAATGCTGGAGCAATTAAAATTACTGCATCAGCCCGTCCAAGTCCTAATGAAAGCATCAGCACAGTGGCCAACGACCCCATACTATGAGCAATAATTATGCGTTGTTGTTTTTTTTGTACAATATTGCAATTGTTATTGTAAATATTTTTTTCCTGTTCTACCTGTGTTTTTCCAGAAACACCAATGAAATTCACCAATTCACTAAGTGACATGCTGTTGGCTAGTATAGAATAATCACTTAACTTATGACTCCGTGAAGTAAGGCCGAATCCCGGGGTATCATGCACAACAACACAGTCAGCATCAAGTGCAGATCCTAAGTCATGGAAGAGGATAGGATTGCACTCGTATGAATAAATGTTTGCACCAAAACCATGCAACATCGACACAATTCTATGTGGGTATATACAACATTTTTCATCTTTGTGGGGTTCTAAAGTGCACTGCTTGTAGTGTAAAACAATGCCACCGTCCCTAACAGTAAGAAATCGAGAGTCTAAATCAGCCAGCATGCGTTCACTTTTGAGTTTGTGTGTCTCATGTTTCTCGTGAAGCAAAAATAAGACACAGCTGATGATCACAGATAATGTGCAAACTATTACACATTCAAACACTGCTTGCTTGCTTTTCAAAATGACAACATAACATGATACTACAACACATACCCAGCAAATTGCAATTGTCGTTGGCCATTCAAGACCAGTTGACATGTCTAACACATGCATATATTTATAAAGAACTTGATCACTATCATCACAACATCCCATTGAATGTACTTGGTCTACATTTGTCTCTGAAACATCGCACCTATTAAAAACAAGTTTTCGCAATGTTGCCATGCACGCAGTAAGTACACACATCCAAAGAGAGTATTCTAGACCAATTACACGAGTTTCCATACGTTTGCCCGGGAGTGTCATCAGCAGGTCATCTCCTCTTACACACATGTTTGTTTGAAAAGTGTTTACTATTTGCCAATACGAGAGATTATATTATTATTATATATAATATATATTTCCAACATCCAAATTCAATATGTGTTGAGATTCAAATTTTACAGTTATCAGTTTATAAAAAAATCAACTAATAAACTGATTTCAAATGTCACTTCTTTTGGTTGACGTTTTTTAGTACATGTAAAATATATATAAACTGATAATAAAAGAAATGCAGAAATATATGTTTGTTAATAATTTATCTGGAAAAGAACCAAATTCATGTGATTGCTCTCTGCTGAAAGACTATTTTAGAAAAAGGAGAAAAATATTCAACATGGAGGGTTATTTGGATGGCGAACACACAGGTACGGAGGGTTATTTGGATGGCGAACACACAGAATCAAAAACAAAAGTACTAAGAAACACTTTGCAAAAGTCGGAAAATTCATACCTAGCAACAGCAGCAGACTTTGAATACTATGGGGTATTTGGTTTTGGTAAATTGCCACAGTCACAACACTTGATTGAAGAATATTTATCGTATATCCTACACCTTGAGAAACAAATTGAACAACAACGTAGATACAATGAGTACTTATCAGATTATCTAAGACAGATAGAAACAAATCTACCAGAAGAATTATGCATGCTGTCTCAGGAAAATATTGATAAATATTTGAATGCAATGCCTGCATCAAATGAAGTTCAGTTTGGGGCGCCGCAATACCAGGTCAAGGCAAGTACAACTTTCTGTATGGCTTCGAAATTGGCTGGGACAATGATGGGGCAAGCCAACAAGTTAGTGAAACATGTTCCTGCTACCGCGATTTTTAAAGGTATAGGGGAAGGAGTTGCTCAAAACAAATTCTTGTCAAGGTTAAAAAGCGTTAAATGAGCATTACGACACTTGCTACAAACAGTGGGGAGGCCGGACTCAACAAGACGGGCTCTTGTCCAATCCAATTGAATGGACTGAGTTTGTACCAGGAATCTGCCCTTATGTTTTGGTCCCAAGTGGGGTTTTTATTCTTATGCAATTTCCACGAACTCAGACTTAGTATGGAAACTCGCCAGTCAAAGTCAGTCTATTGCAAATAGATAAAAACGGCGACAACGTTATAATCGTCAAACACACCGTGTAATTTGTTGTAGCAACCACAAAAAGTAAACAGATTCAACATGTCGTATATTGCAAGGCCTTACTGTATATATGTATATAAATATATATAATATGTGAATGAAAGCTAGATCGACACGCAAGTGTTTGTGGCGCGACGAATGAAATAGTTATTACCCCCACGTCACACACAAAAAAACAATTTATCATGCTTGTAATTATTGTGCCTTTCCGAGCTACAAATCAACCTGAAAGAAAGGAACAACTTGCAATTTTTTTGGATTTGATGCCAGTATTATTACCTGATGCGAAAATAGTGATAGCAGAACAAACAAACGATGGACGTTTGTTTAATGCGGGTCTATTGATAAATGCTTGTTTTTTGGAATTGAAATTGTCTGATGATGATCTGATTTGCATACACCACGTGGACCTTATTCCTGATAAAGATATTATTAGTGAATATACGAAAGAACTAAATTTACAAACGGTTCGACACATTGGGAGTGCCTGGAAACGGTACAAGAAAAAATTTTTCTGTACTGGCATTGTTTTAATGCATGCTGCTAATTTTAGTGCTGTGAATGGGTTTCCAAATGACATGTGGGGGTGGGGCGGGGAAGATGTTATACTCGGTCGAAGAATAAGAAACTGCAAGCTTCACAATATTACAGTGGAAAGATCAATTGGTACAATTAAGGACCAAGAAAACATAAGCAGTGCACACGACAAATTTAAACATCTTCGAGAAACAAAGGGAATGGGAAAAGGTCTATTCAAGCGAATTAGGTGGTACAAAACTGAGAATAATTTGTTCTTGCGAGGTCTACATCAGGCTCAATATAATCTTGTCAATAAAAGCGAAAATAATACACATGTCACGTTATTAATAAATTTTGATTGATTTGAAATAACAGGTACTAAGAATTCAAATTTATTTTCAAATGTCTTTATATACATACATTGTTCAATCTCAAATTGTTTGCAGTTTGAAATCAAAAACAAACTTGAAGGGTTGCAATATAAAGCTTGTTGGCGTCAAATACTGTTGCCTCTGGCCCCCAATCGCTAGTATTCGCCCAAGAGACAGACCACGCCGGGTGTGAAGGGATTTGAAGCATCTCACCCATACATATTTGTTAATCTCTTAGCTGGAATCCAACATGCAAGTGTTATAATTCTATTTTCGTACATTTTTATTATAAAATTATAGTCTTTTTACAATCAATAACATAGCATCTAAATGTCACATATGGCAACTAACATACAAGAATATATTGATTTTTTTCAATCGTCCATACTTGATATGAAATCTGTTGACACTGAATTTGCACATTATAGTTGTATTGCACATGCTGTCACTTGTCAATGTTTTTGGAATTCCAAGTATGATTTACAGTTTGAAACAGAATTCAATATTAACCATGAATATATTACAAATAATTTGCAATTAGTTCACATTCTGGAAATAATAGATTTTATTCAGAAGCAAATCAGCAAGTTCCATGAAACTGGAATCGTTTGTGATGTACAGAGGTCGAGTTTGAAAAAACAGTATATCAAGTATGTTTGGAATCGTGTGGGTGTAATGTGGACGCAACGAGAAACAGATTCCAAGTATTTACAAAATGAAAATTTTTGTAAAAAAAAGAGAATAGTGTGTAGCAAATGGAAGTTAAATACTATTGCACTTCGGAACGTCGTGAAAAATATGCATATCAAGTTTGCTGAATTCATGCCTTTGTATGTGAGTTCGCATTTGTTGAATCTTTTTATGAATCCAGACAGGAATTGATATTTTAAACTGTTAAAAATAAAGAAAATCAAAAAGTGTTGGAATCGTGTGATGGAAAAAGATTAATGTTCGAAGTCGTGTAAACAGAGGAAGAAAGATGAAAAAATAGAAAAGAAATGAGTAATTGGCCAAAGCGTGTATCATAATGAGTTTTTTTGGTAATAAGATCAAATTGTACATCTGACGGTATTTGTGGTTGTTGTGTTTTGTGCAATTGTGGTTGATTATGAATCCAATACAAAGAAAAAATGACGAAAAGTAAGAGGAAGAACCACGACATTGTTATCATTAAGTCAAGCATTGAATTATAGAAATGTGTATACATACACGTAAGTGTAAATGATATATATATTGTAATTATAAAAAATATAAATGTTTATGGGAAGTGATAAAATATTGAAAATATTATGCTTGATATATGGAATATACAATTCAAATAGTGTAAGTATTCTTGAAGAGAATATGTACAAGAGTGGTGATGATCTAAAGAATTGTCCACTTGGTAGTAAATCACCACCTGGAAATCTTCATTTTGGTCATTGTGAATGTGATCACGAAACAAATTGGTACAATTCACAACGTTGTTGTGAAATCAGTAGCAAATTTAAGTATTTGAAATTTGCTGACAATAATGGAATTGGTCTTTTTACACCAGAAATGTGCAATGACATAAGTCCGTTATTTTTTGAGCATGAAATAATGAAAAAAAATTCATTCCATGAATCTTTTACACTTCAAATGTCTACACTCGATATAAACAACTTCAGAATGAATTTTAGTATTGTAAACAAGTTTTGGTTTGTTGTAAAGGCAGACAAAATATCCAATAAAAATCATAATGAACCACAAGTACATCATCATGAAATCAACCCACATGACAATATAAATGGGATGCAATTACAAAAAATAGTTATAATTTTAATGCAAAACGCAGATGTATGCAAATATAAGATAATTATTAACAAAATGACATTCGAGTTTGTTTTCGAATGTAATCAGCGCTCAGAAAAAGGATTTTCTATCGGTGGAGAACATTTACACATGCATAAAATTACATACAAAAATAATATGATCCCCATAGTTATTTGGGATTTTTCTGATATTTGTGTAAAATGTCAAGCTGGCAGTAATAAAGTGAATATTTTTTCATGTGAAAAATGTACTACCGGAATTCATCTTCGAATTGATCCTTACAGTGAATGGTGGGATATTTCCAATCCAGACATACCTACTCCGAGATGGGCAATCAATCATAACACACAGAATGATACCATAATGCGATATAGTAGTTTAAACAGTAGTGCAAATTTTGTTTCCACTCAACCAAATAATATACACGAATATGATAATTTGAAATATATGTGTAGGAATTTTACATATCAAGCAAATGTAACATATATTAACATGTTGAAAAACGATGTTTTGAGCACTAGTAGTACTACAACATCTAGTTTTTTTCAAAGTACCACAATTGCAAACACTGTTCTTGATTCAAGAACTTCTACTTCCACCCCTGTCACTACATCCACCCCTGTCACTACATCCACACCAGGAACTACACCCACACCAGGAACTACACCAAAACCAGGAACTACACCAAAACCCGTAGATCAAAACATAGTAAGTACACCCAGTACAATTATACCATTTCCAACTACACCTCAAATATCGAATACCATTGTTAGTTTTCCAGAAACAACTGTATTCACACATTCAACTCCATCACCAGACACGAGAACCACTCCTAAAAGTGTAACAGGACAGAAATATGAGTGGGGCGTGGAAATTGATTTAACGTATTCGAATAATGCACCTGAAGTAAATAAATCACACATATTAAGGCAACTTTCACATTCTCTCAATGTAAGCACTTCAAGATTAAACATAACGAAGATAGTCAAATATAAACAATTACATAATCATAACACACGACAGTTATTGCACGAGGTCTTTGAATTTGAAATAAGTATTGTACTCAGAATGTCTGATTTGGAATTTTCTGGTGAGAGCAAAATAGAACAAACTGGGGATCTATACTTGAAAATGCAAAATTTGCCAACTGCCACTTGGAAACAAGTACTTCAAATGAAAACAAGAGATACAAACCCAACCATATTCTTCAAAGCTGCCCAAAAAATTTATTTGAGTGAATTGACACAAAGTACACCTATGCCAACAAATATAAATCTCAATGTAACAATTACTCCCTTATCAGCAACAGAATCCAATTGGTTTTGGATATCTGTCATTGTTTTCATTTGTATATTGTTGTTGGTGTATTGTATTTACTTCTGTGTGTGTGCAAACGAAAATAAGCATCCAAACCATAAACACCATCATCATCGTCTCCCACAACATACCATGAACAATACATATAATAGACATATACATTATTCTACAAATAATGCAGACAGATACATGAAAATTTATAATAAACATTGACGTAGACGATCATTGATTTAGATTTACATGAGTACACATATGTGAATTTTCAATCATTACAACAATCAAATAGAGCATTTTATAAATGAAAATTATCATAATGTAACATCAAAATCTTAACATATTACAATTTATGTTTAAAATTACATATAATTATGTCTGCTTGTACAAATGCATATTTGTGTCATGCAGTCACAAGGCGAAATTGATTGTTTGTATTCACAAAAATCTACGAATGGGGCAAGTAACAACACACACTCATGTTATTGGCAAATACACTTGATGAAATGTTTTGATAAATCTACATGTATAAATACACAAAGTTACGAACTTTCCCATGTATATAATGTTTGTGAACACGTCATTGATTTCATAGGTTTACTTTCAAATTGTGGATCGGCTCGTGATGACTATTTTGGGTTTAGGAATGAGTTGTGGTCATTTTTATTATTATCATATAGCACATTGATTTTGTGTTTATATTCTTTTTATATTTTAAGGGTACATGGCGAACATGAGGAAGTATTTTCCGATTTTACTAAATTATCACTATTATCGTTAGGAAACCAGATACTACTTTGCAATCAGTTTGATTTTATGACTTCTCCAATTTGTAATATATTTAACATTATGTACTGCTTGATATGTTTTTTATTTTTTGAAGCAAATTGTTTTCCACTTAAGGATATTATCATGAAAATAAGTCGTGCAATGTTTTGCTATGGTAATCAAAAAAACGATGTGATAGTGTAGTACATTTCACCCACATTTATGACAATTCTAAATGTAGAAACAAAAGCAGAGGCAAAATATTTTGTATAAATTGACACACCATTGAATTTAATTGTTAATTTAATATATAAACAGAAATTTTTTATAATAAAAATTTGCCAATGAAACCACCAAGAATTATTGGCACAACAATATTACATATTTTTATTAGTTTTTGCCTTTTATGAATTGCCGTAACAGTACATTTTTATTTGTTTTGAGTTGTAATATTCACTATATAAATGACTCTATTAACTCCAAAAGTACATTTTACTCATATGTATAAATTCAAACAAATACGAGCATGTTGGAAAGTGAGATATATTTCAATAATCTGGTTGTGTTCAGGAAGTTTAGTAATGACAACACGAACACCTGCTAAGGGTATTTATCAAGGTGTTTATCCAAGTACTTGTAGAAACCTAATTGGTTGTTTCTCTAATCCAAGTGGCTCAAGCACGTGTGTTTGTGTTGGGCCCCCACCATCACCACCACCACCACCACCACCACCACCACCACCACCACCACCACCACCACCACCCCCATCAACACCTGATAAGGGTGTTTATCATGGTGTTTCTCCAAGTACTTGTATAAACCTAATTGGTTGTTTCTCTAATCCAAGTGGCTCAAGCACGTGTGTTTGTGTTGGGCCTTCACCACCACCACCACCACCACCACCACCACCACCACCACCACCACCACCCCCCCCACCCCCACCCCCACCACC